>CDZO01011358.1_pt1 | contig 50117 bp, 33 predicted proteins | sample 480641 | NCBI WGS metagenome assembly CDZO01 (sample SAMEA3182088, study PRJEB8094) | gut metagenome | biome: human; feature: gut; material: Stool; isolation source: human stools | place: Canada | collected 2013-02-05
CCTTTATTCCGTAAAAAAACATGGAATTACTACACTCCAGAGGGGCGGGAAGGCATTCACAATAACCTACGAATCAATATGGCCATTCTGCTCTCGCTTATGCGGAAGCCACCCTATGGCTATAGCGCGGAATATGCAGATAACAGAATATCACTATTCTCTGCTCAATGGGGAAAATGTGCTGTTACCGGTGAAGAATTCTCAAGTACACATGAGATTCACTGTCATCACAAACTGCCCCGGTATCTTGGAGGCGATGATTCCTATGGGAATCTTATTTTAGTGAAGGATTCTGTACACAAGTTGATTCATGCCATCAATGCAGATACAATCGCAAAATATTTGGAACTCCTACAGCTTGACAAGAGCCAGCTCAAAAAGGTAAATACGCTCCGTGAGTTGGCGTCTCTGCCGTTAATCTAATCTCTCACTAATCAACACAACACAGTATTTCTATGACAGGTTTGATTGTTTAGACAACGAAATCTACTAACCGATGGAACGCCGTGTGCGGTGAAAGTCGCATGCACGGTGTGAAGTGGGGGAAAAGCCTGAGATGATATCAGGGGCTTACCTATCACTATAAAACAGCGACTTCATCTATATGCTGAATCAGGCATCCGGTGACAGACAGATTCTGGCGAAACAGCTGAATATCAGCCCGCACCAGCTTTCCTACGTTACCCATTCCGGTGAAGGTGAAGGGCTTTTGTTTTACGGCAATGTTATTCTGCCGTTCGTTGATAGGTTCCCGACTGACCTTGAGCTGTACCGTATTATGACCACGAAATTGTCTGAGGTGGTGGATGATAAGGAGGCGTAACGCATGGCGAAGAAACCAACCCGTCTCCGTTTTACGGAGGATGACCTTGCCGATGGCAAAGTGAAAAAAGCCGCTGACCGTGCGGAAAAAGCTGCGGACAAAGCGGAAAAAGCAGTTGATAAGGTCTCTCCAAAGAAGAAGCACCAAAAACTGCGCAGTGAAGCGGATGTTTCCGCATCCAGAAAAGCAAAGCTGCGTTTTGACAAGGCAAAAGTTGATGTTGATCTGGATAAGCCCTCCAAGGGAAAGCATTTGATTACCCGTGCATCAGCGGCTACTGTCAGCTCCAAGGTGCATCAGGCTGTTTCAGAGCATGAAGATGATAATGTAGGTGTTCAGGCTGTCCACAAGAGCGAGGAAGCTCTGGAGACAGCCGCATACACTGTCGATCATGCGGTGTACAGTAAAAAACTGAAAGCCTATGACAAGGCAAATAAGCTGGTAGAAAAATCAGATGCAGCAAATGTAGATGCCCTTTTTGAGAAATTCAAGAAGGATAATCCAGACGCATCTTCCAATCCCTTTTCCCGGTGGAGACAGAAACAGGCAATTAAGAAAGAGTACGCAGCTGCCAAAGCTGGAAAGAGCGTTGCTGGTTCGTCTTCCGCTGCATCAAAAGGTGCAGAAAAGGCGGCAAAAGAGACCAAGAAGCTCTCGGAGAAACTGGCTGAATTTGTTACTTCACATTCCAAGGTAATAATCGTCGTGTTGCTTTTCGGTCTGCTGTTCATGTTGATTGCCGGTGCCTTTTCCTCTTGTTCTGCCATGTTCCAGGGCGGTACTCATGTGGTGCTGGGAACCTCATTCACCGCAGAAGATGAGGATATTATCGGGGCGAATGATGATTACAAAGCACTGGAAGCAGCTTTGAGGAGCAAAATCAGCAACATTGAACGAACGCACAGCGGCTATGATGAATACCGCTATGAGCTGGACGAAATCAATCACAATCCTTATGAGCTGGCAGCATATCTGACTGTCATGTTTGAGGATTACACCCGTGAGGAAGTGCAAAGTACACTCCAATGGCTGTTTGACCGGCAGTATGAGCTGACTTTGACAGAAGAAGTTGAAATCCGAACAAGGACAGAAACCCGAACCGGTACAACAACTTCTACTGATCCTGAGACCGGCGAAACCACTACGGAAGAATACGAATATGAGGTTGAGGTCGAGTATGAGTATTATATCCTGAATGTAAAGCTGGTAAACAAGGGCTTGAATATGGTCATCGGAAATGCAGGATTGTCTGAAGATCAGATGGAGCGTTATCGCCTGCTTTTGGAAACCAGAGGTAATCGTCCTGACCTTTTTGGCGATGACATCTACGCATCACCAAGTGGAGAGTATACCGACTATGACATTCCGGGCGAAGCTCTGACTGACGAGAAATTTGCCAACATGATACGGGAAGCCGAGAAATATCTGGGTTATCCGTATGTCTGGGGCGGCAGTTCACCGAGTACCAGTTTCGATTGCTCCGGTTTCGTCAGCTGGGTTATTAACAACTGTGGAAATGGCTGGAATGTTGGACGATTGACTGCAAACGGCTTGATGGGTGTCTGCGACATTATTCCAAAGAGTGAAGCCAAACCGGGTGACCTCATCTTTTTCCAGGGAACCTACGATACTTCCGGGGCATCTCATGTCGGCATTTATGTTGGCAATGGAATGATGATCCACTGCGGAAATCCCATCTCTTACGCATCTATTGAGACCAGCTATTGGCAACAGCACTATTACTGCATGGGCCGTATTCGATAAGGAAAGGAGCATCTTATGGGCGTAAAACTTGATAAGATTGGCGCTGACCTTGCCAAAGCCCGTAAAAAACGTGATGAATGGGATAAAAAGGTCAAAGAGCTGGAACGCAGGTATCGTGAGGAGGAAAATACGGAGATCCATGATATGGTTCATGCCGCCAATCTCACTCCTGCCCAGCTTGCAGAACTGCTTCGCATGGTCGGAGATACTGTGCCGAAGCCTGAAACAATCAATTCAATGAACGAGGAGGAAAATCATTATGAAGATGAAGAGTAAAATCCTTTCGGTGCTGATGGCACTTGCATTGTGTGTGGGTACGTTCAGTACCACCGCTTTTGCCTATACTGGTGATGAATCCGTCTCCAGCACAGAAGCAGCCGAAACGGATGCAGAGAAAAGCGACGATCAGGACGCTGCTGAAACGCCTTATAGCTTTTCCGTTTCTGAGGATGGCAGCATTGTGTTTTCTTATAATGGCGAAGAATGGTCATTTGATGAAGAAGATGTTGAAGCTCTTAAGTATGGAAAAGTGGTCACGGATGGTTCTCGTCTGAATGTGCGAACCGGTGCCGGTATGAATTATGAGGTCATTGATCAGCTTCGTCCCGGTGAGGAAGTTACGGTAATCGGAGTAGATGGAGACTGGTATCAGGTTACGGTGCCTGAAAAAACTGGCTATGTTCACAGCGATTATCTGGAAGTGATTGAATCTACCGGAGAAGCCAATAGTATGGATATGGCGATGATGGCTCTATTTCTGAATATGTTTATGCAGAATGCGAACATGGAAACCGGCGATGCTGCATTGACTCCAGACGGCAATCTTACCCTTGTAGATGATGTAGGCTCTCCTACTGGAGCAGGAAAACAGTTTATCACGGCGGTTACGAAAAACGGCAACTATTTCTATATCATCATTGACCGTGACGACAAGGGTGAACAGACCGTGCATTTCTTGAATCAGGTTGATGAAGCTGATTTGCTCAATCTGATGGATGAAGAAGAAGCCGAAAAGTATGCGCCTGCCGTTGAAGAGCCTGAGAAAGAGCCTGAATCGGAACCGACAACTGAACCGGTAGTTACCGAACCGGAGCCGGTGGAGAAGACATCTCCCAACATGATGCCTGCCCTTCTTTTGATTGTTATTCTCGCTGCCGGGGGCGGTTTCTTTGCTTTCAAGAAGCTCAAAGGCAAAAAGCAGAAAGAACAGACAAAGCCTGATCCGGATGCAGACTATGTAGATGGTGAAGAAGATTACGGTTATGACGAGTCCGAGGAAAATACCGATGAGGAAGAGGAAGATTATTCTTTGGATGAGGACGATAACGAACCCATTTAATATTTAACAGGCAGATGCCTGGGCAGCCTTCGGGCTGCTTTTACATAACAAATTGATTATTATGTGCGCAATCATGGCATAATAATCATTGCAGATGGAATTATATCTCCATCATGCCCGTTGAAATCTCCTTCATTTAGTGCTAAAATGATGGAGATAAGTCATAAATGAAGGAGATTGCCATGAGGAGTTTTGATTATATAAAAGCACCTGAGAAACTTCTGACGCCCGAAATCGTTCAGATGGTTGCGAGTATCCATGAACATAAAGGAAAGCAAGAGTTGTTTCTTGAAGCAAATATTGATGAGCTGAAAACGCTTCTTGAAGTGGCACTTATTCAGAGTACAGGTGCATCGAACCGAATTGAAGGCATCTATACAAGTGATAAACGTCTGGAAGAATTGGTAAGCCAGAAAGCAGAACCACGCAACCGTTCAGAACAGGAAATTGCCGGGTATCGAGAAGTTCTTGCCACAATTCATGAGAGCTATGAATATATAACTCCTCGTCCCAATATTATCCTGCAGTTGCACAGAGATTTATATTCCTATTCTCAGGGAGCTACTGGCGGCAGCTATAAAAACTCCGACAACGTGATTGCTGAAACGGATGCAGAAGGTCATCAGAAGGCAAGGTTTATTCCGGTTCCTGCATTTCAGACAGCAGATGCAATGGATGAGCTGTGCAGCAGGTTTCTGGACGCATGGGAAGCGGATCGTATTGATAAGCTGGTTTTAATTCCGATGTTTATTCTGGATTTCCTTTGTATTCACCCTTTCAACGATGGGAATGGCCGTATGAGCCGTTTGCTTACGTTGCTGTTATTCTACAAAGCAGGTTACATTGTTGGTAAATATGTCAGCATGGAAATGCTGATTGAAAAAACAAAGGAAACCTATTATGAGGCTCTTCAGGCGAGTTCTACCGGCTGGCATGAGTGTGAAAACAGTTATGAGCCTTTTGTGAAGTATTACCTGGGCATTATACTGAAAGCATATAATGAATTCGAGAGCCGTGTCGAACACCTGAAGAATCGCAGTCTTTCAAAACCGGAGAGAATTAAGGCTGTGATAGATCAGAAAGTCGGCAAAATTACGAAAAAAGAAATCATGGAACTTTGCCCGGATATAAGCAAAGTGACAGTCGAAAGAACTTTGACAGACTTGGTTAAAAGCGGATATATCGCTAAAGTCGGCGCTGGTCCCGCCACTGCCTATGTCCGTATTTAAGATAATATCTCCGTCATTTGCGTTGTGAATGATGGAGATATTCAGGATGTGATGGAGATACAGATAAATCGGAATTTATCAGAAAATGAGGAATAGTTGAAATGGAGGCGCTATAATAACATGAAGATTGAAGGGAACCAGAAAGAACTGGATGCAATGGTAGAATTTCATAAGGGAAACCGTGTCGAGGGGCTGAGACTGCAAGAAGAATTTGCAGCGGAATTTCGTAAGGAGTATAAAGACAAAGATCACTGTCCTTGCCTGAAAGCCTGTCGTTATCACGGAAACTGTAAGGAATGTGTAGCAATCCACAGAGCACATCAGGAACATGTTCCTAATTGTATGCGACCATTGATTAATAAAAAATTGAAATTGATGTCAGAATTAACAGAGCATACCTTGGCAAATGAAATAGAAGCTCCACATGAGATTTTAAGAAAATAGGCAAGTCAAATTCAAGTTTACAGAACTGAATCAAAAGAGCTCGAAGGAGCTCTTTTTCCTTTTTTATAATAGTATCATTATGGTATAATAGAGACATTAAAATCGGAAGTTGGAGGATACACGCATGAAAATTGTAATCATTAATGGAAGTGCCAGAAAAGGAAATACGCTGGCAGCAATCAATGCATTTATAAAAGGAGCGTCAGAAAAGAATAAAATTGAAATCATTGAACCCGACAAACTCAACATTGCACCATGCAAGGGATGTGGTGTCTGTCAATGCTCTAAGGGATGCGTCGATAAGGATGATACAAATTCTACCATTGATAAAATTGCTGCCGCAGATATGATTCTTTTTGCTACACCAGTTTATTGGTGGGGAATGTCAGCACAATTGAAACTTATCATTGATAAGTGCTACTGCCGTGGATTGCAGTTAAAAAACAAAAAAGTTGGCACAATTGTTGTAGGTGGTTCTCCCGTAGGCAGCATCCAGTATGAGCTGATTGATAAGCAGTTTGACTGTATGGCAAAATATCTTTCATGGGATATGCTTTTCAAAAAATCATATTATGCAACAGCCAGAGATGAACTTGAAAAAAACAAGGATTCCATGAACGAACTTGAGGGGATCGGAAAAAATTTATAAAGCACGTTCCAAATTCCTGTTTGCATATTTCATCAAACGGTACATATTAAAATTAACACAAAGGGAGATGTTAGAATGAAAGCTCATGAATATTGGTCTGTCGGAGCATTGATAACGATGCTAGGAACTTTTTATAGCGGATATAAAGGTTCAAAATCAAGCCATAAATATTTTGCGGCAAGTTCTTTGCTTTGTATGATTATGGCTATTTACACAGGTCATAAGATGATATCTAAAAACAAGAAAACAAAGAAAGAACCAATATCATTAGGAAATGAAGAATAATACAATCAACCTTGTGCCCAGTGGGCACGAAGTTGGCATAGTCACTATGGTGTCAGGAGAAATCCTGGCATCTTTTTTTTATATCTTTTTACACTTCAAAAAATAATTTCAAAAAATTTCTAAAATCATGTCCGATTTTGTCGCTCCCAATACAGAGTATATGGAAGGCAAATTGAAAATCCTCTGATTTCCAAAAATCACAAACGTAAAAGAGGTTCAGACAGTTCTTCCGATTGCACCTTGACAATTGAAGGAGCTGATACATCTTGAGGAACATGCTTACCGGAGATAATCCGGCTCGTGCAGGCGAAGACTCCTACGGGAAGAGCGAAGCAATAATGATACCACCGAAGGGTACAGGACCTCTGCTGAAACAGAGACTGTGACTGTATTTTTACAGCCGGGTTATCTGGAATGATAACGATCAGATGTATATGTACAGACAAAGCCCAAATGTGAATACTTAGATTTTCTTATTTATATTACAGGAGAAATCCTGTAGCAAGTGGGGAATGGTTCGAATCCATTCCTCATTTTTTCGTGCAGAAAATGCACAGATTATTATCCTGTTTGAAATACCAGGGAAGGGTGTTGCAGGAAGAAAGGGAGGACAAAAAGAATGAATACGATTGTTTTAATGGGTAGACTTGCCAGAGATCCAGAAACTAAGCTGACATCTACGCAAAAGGGACAAACCAAAGTATCTAGGTTTCCACTGGTAGTAAAAAGAAATCGCACAAGCAAAGCATTTGTAGTGATGATCACAGCTTATGGAAATAATGCAGAATTTGTGGAGAAATATCTTGAAAAAGGAATTAAGATTGCTCTTTCCGGAGAGTTGGTAATCTCTCAGATCAAAGATGAACAGACTGGAACTGCATCCTATTATACCGAAGTCATTATGGATAATGTAGAGTTTGCAGAAGCCAAAACAAAAAAAGAAGAATCTGACGGATTTCAACCAGCAGAGAAGAGGAAGATTCCATTCGATATACCAGAAGAACTTGAACAAGAAATGCCATTTCGATAGGAGGACAAGATTTATGAGAAAATACTTTTTAGAATTATTTGCAATAGGATTGGTTGATTCAGAAGGAAGAATCAATACAGAACATATGACAAGCGATGCACTTATGACTTCCATGAAAACAATGGAAGAGCTGACAAAAATGAAAATGGATCGTTTAGTTTTGGAAACAACAATGGAGATGATCTTATGTATGTTTGAGTCATGTGACACAGAGGAATTTACAGAAATATTAGGCAAGCTGCTTGGCGGAAAGCAGACTTCTAAAGTGACAGCTCATTTGGAAGCACTGGAGGAATTGTTGACAGAAGAGGAATATAGTAGTTTCCTTGCAGAATATCTTGGTTATTTAACCGTGAATGTAGCAGAGTTTATTAGGAGCACAATCATTGAAAATGGTTTGATGTTACTTGCCGGTTCAGGAGGAGAAGAGGATGGAGAAGAGGATGGAGAAGACGGATTATAAAATCACAGAGTTTCACAATTCGGAGTTTGGTTCCATCCGTATGATTGAAGATGGAGGCAGACTTTTATTTTCTGGAATGGATGTAGCATTTGCTTTGGGATATGCAAAACCAAGAAATGCGATAAATGTTCATTGCAAGGGGGCCCTGAAACGGGGCGTCCTTACATCAGGTGGGGTACAGCCAATGATTTTTATTCCAGAGGGAGATGTATATCGGCTGATTACAAAAAGTCGTTTAAAGTCAGCACAGAATTTTGAGAAGTGGGTATTTGATGAGGTACTTCCGGCTATTAGGAAAACAGGCGGATATTTAGAGACCGATCTTTTAGACAGGGTAAAAGATAACCCGGAACTTCTTTTGGAATTTGCCGAGAGACTTTTGGCAGAAAACAATCGAAATCGAGAATTGCAAAATCGTGTAAAGGATATGCAGCCAAAAGCAGATTATTATGATCATTTCATGATTACAGGAGAATGCACCAATATTCGAACGACGGCAAAAGAGATTGAATTTCCAGAAAGAAAATTTGTGAAACTTCTTTTAAATAGAGGATTTCTATATAGGAGTCCATCCGGCACGCTGTTACCCTATGCGGTGGAGAAGAACAATGATCTGTTTATTGTAAAAGACTATTTTAACAATGGACATCTTGGTTCACAGACATTGGTTACACCAAAAGGAAAAGAATTTTTTAAAGCGTTGTGTGCGGAGGAAGAGTAAAGAATGAAGGAGGTGGTTGCCATGATTACAGATCTGGACAGCAGTTAAATCGCTGAAAGGAGGGAAAATCATGCAGGAAGAGGTAACTCAGAAAACGGTCACGTTCTGCATTCGGACTACCAAAGTAACAGCAGATTTATTGAAAAAGGTTCTTGCTGCTTATCTGCGTCATCAGAAGCAGAAATCGGTAGAGAAGAAAGCGAAGAAGAATCAGCCGAAACAGGGAAAGGTCACGGTAAAAGAGCTGGCAAAACAAAATGCCGGGATGGTCAATATCGAGATCACAAATAAGAATATCAAGTCCTTTGAACGTTATGCCAGAAAATACGGGATCAATTATGCTTTGAAAAAAGATAAGAGTAAAGATCCACCGATGTATCTGGTGTTTTTTAAAGGACGTGATCAGGATGCCCTCAATGCTGCTTTCCGTGAGTTTTCCCAGAAACAGATTCAAAAAGCGAATAAGCCTTCTATTCACAAGCGTCTTGCAACTTACAGAGCAATGATGCCAAAGAAATCGAAGGACAAAGTAAAGAACCGGCATCAGGAGCAGAGCCGATGAAAAAGCAAATCGGTAAAAATCTGATGCAAAAATGGAAGAATAAGATCAGGGTCAGGCTGTCCGCCCTGGATAAAAAGAAACTGGTTCTTACCAATATCCCATATATCTTAACTGCTTTTTATACAAATCGGGCATCATTTCTTTACAGAAACAGTCTGGGAGAAGATATTGGGAACAAGCTATTATATGCGATGGAACATGCAGACAGGATTCTTACTGGATTGCAGCCAAGTTTTAACTGGCGTGATATGCTGACAGGAATTGTAGCAGCTGTCATTCTGAAATTACTGGTATGGCAGAAACAGTCAGATGCAAAGAAACTCCGGAAAGGAATCGAGTATGGTTCAGCCAGATGGGGAAACGCTGAGGATATTAAACCTTATATGTCGGAAGATCCCTGGATGAATATTCCATTAACAGCAACAGAAGCATTGACTATGGAAAGTAGACCTAAACAGCCAAAGTATGCAAGAAATAAAAATATAGTGGTCATTGGCGGCAGTGGTTCCGGAAAAACTCGATTTTTCGTTAAGCCGTCAGTCATGCAGATGAACTGTTCCATGGTCATTACAGATCCGAAAGGCACTCTGATCGAGGAGTGCGGGAAGATGTTAGCAAAGGGACCACCTAAGAAAGATAAGAATGGAAATATTATGAAAGATAAATCAGGAAAAGTGGTACACGAACCATATGTGATTAAGGTTCTGAATACTATCAACTTTTCCAAATCGCTTCATTACAATCCATTTGCTTATATACGGTCTGAAAAAGATATCCTGAAGCTGGTTACAACAATTATTGTTAATACCAAAGGCGAAGGGGAAAAAGCTTCCGAAGATTTTTGGGTGAAAGCAGAGAAGCTGTTGTACACGGCATTGATTGCTTTTATCTGGTATGAAGGAGATGAAGAGGAAAAGAATCTGAATACCCTTCTGGATCTTTTGAATGAAAGCGAAACCCGTGAAGAGGATGAAACTTACCAGAATCCAGTGGATATGATGTTCCAGGAACTGGAAGAAAGAGATCCGCAGCACTTTGCGGTCAGACAGTATAAAAAATACAAAATGGCGGCTGGCAAAACAGCCAAAAGTATTCTTATTTCCTGTGGTGCGAGGCTGGCACCATTTGATATAGCAGAACTTCGTGAGATCATGTCTTATGATGAAATGGAACTGGATAAGATCGGGGACAGGAAGACAGCCTTGTTTTTGATTATGTCCGATACAGATACAACATTTAACTTTGTGATTGCCATGTTACAGTCACAGCTTTTCAATCTGCTTTGTCACAAAGCAGATGATGAATATGGTGGAAGACTGCCAGTTCATGTGCGTGTCATTGCTGATGAGTTTGCCAATATTGGACAAATTCCTCAGTTTGACAAGCTGATTGCAACCATCCGAAGCAGGGAAATCTCTGCTTCTATTATTTTGCAGTCACAGAGTCAGCTAAAGGCAATGTATAAGGATAGTGCAGATACTATTCTGGGTAACTGTGATACCACACTATTTCTTGGAGGAAAAGAGAAAACTACCTTAAAGGAAATGAGCGAGCTTCTGGGTAAGGAAACCATTGACCTGTATAACACTTCGGAAACGAGGAGCAATCAGAAGTCCTTTGGATTGAATTACCAGAAAACAGGCAAACAGCTGATGACAGAAGATGAGATTGCAGTCATGGATGGTGGAAAATGTATCCTGCAGATCCGTGGGGCCAGACCATTTTTCTCGGACAAATATGATATCACGAAACACAAAAACTATCGGCTTCTTGCAGATGAAAACGAGAAGAACCGGTACAAAGTAGAGAAAGAGTTAAATCCGCAGTACACACCGAAATCTGAAGAAGAGGTGGAAGTAATTCATGTAGAACTGTCGGAGTAACCTTGGGAATGAACAGAAAATAATGAGGAAAGGAATAACTGACATTAGGTGCACCGGCTTTTTAGTCGGTGTATTTTCGTTCCCGTAAACACCTGAAAGAAGTCAGTTTTGGTGAATGTATATGGCATTTTTTAGCAGTGCAATTACAACTTTAAAAACTCTTGTAGTCGCAATCGGCGCAGGTCTTGGCGTGTGGGGTGTCGTAAACCTTCTGGAAGGATATGGAAACGACAATCCCGGTGCTAAGAGCCAGGGCATCAAACAGCTGATGGCTGGTGCCGGAATCATGCTGCTGGGAACTACCCTGATTCCACAGCTGGCAACATTGTTCTCTTAAGAGGAGTGGTAGATGAACACCATCATTGAGAGAATTACGGAAGCGATAAAGGATATCCTGATCGGGCTTATCAAGTCCTGTTTGGATAACATGTTCACGTCTGTCAATGAGCAGGTGGGAACCATAGCCGGGCAGGTGGGACAGACACCGCAGGGATGGAATGCCGGAATCTTCAATCTGATCCAGAACATTTCCCAAACGGTGATTGTCCCCATTGCGGGACTGATCATCACATTTGTCCTGTGCTATGAACTGATTACGATGGTAACGCAGAAAAACAATTTCCATGAATTTGAGACTTACAACATTTTCCTCTGGATCTTTAAGGCGTATGTAGCCATTTATCTGGTGACGAATACGTTCAATATCACGATGGCGGTCTTTGACGTTGGCCAGCATGTGGTCAACAATGCCGCCGGAGTAATTTCCGGAAACACAGCAGTGGACGCATCGGAAGCAATCACAAGGATTGTGGATGCACTGGAAGATATGGAACTGGGGGATTTGTTCTTGTTATCCATGGAAACGCTGCTGATCAGTATTACCATGCGGATTCTGTCGATCATTATAACCGTTATTTTATACGGAAGAATGATAGAGATTTACCTTTATACTTCCATAGCACCAATTCCGTTTGCCACCATGACCAATAAGGAATGGGGCAATATCGGAAACAACTATTTAAAAGGCTTGTTCGCACTGGCATTTCAGGGATTCTTCATGATGGTCTGTGTGGGAATTTATGCAGTTTTAGTAAATGCAATGACCATATCCAGTGACCTTCATGCAGCAATGTTTTCAGTAGCGGCTTATACCGTGATTCTTGCATTTTCATTATTCAAGACCGGAAGCCTTAGCAAATCAATATTCAATGCCCACTAACGGGCAGGAAAGGAGCACATACATGGCGTATGTACCAGTACCCAAAGACCTTACAAAGGTCAAAACAAAAGTAGCGTTAAATCTGACAAAGCGGCAGCTGATTTTCTTTTCACTTGCCGCAGTTGCGGGAATTCCGTTTTATCTGTTCATGAGAAAACCAATCGGTTCCAGTATCGCAGCCATCCTGATGGTAACGATCATGCTTCCGTTTTTCTTCATGGCAATGTATGAAAAAGACGGTCTTCCCTTTGAAAAAGTGGTGGCAAATATCATTCGACAGAAGTTTATCTGTCCGGCAGTAAGACCATATAAGACAGAAAATTTTTATCAGGAGATTTCCACCCTTGTAAAAAAGGAGGGTGTGCCGGATGGCAAAAAAGACAAAGCAGGAGGCTCAGCAGGAGCGTCTGTCCCTGGCGGAAAAAAGAAACCGTCAGGAAAGAAGAAACAAAAAAAGCAGAAAAGAAAGAGAACAGGAAAAGCGTAGGAAGAAGCAGGAACGGGACCGCAGGAAACAGAAAAACATTCCTACAACAGCACAGCAGAGTATTCCGTATATTCGGATGCTGCAGGATGGTATTTGCCAGGTGACAAAGACCTTTTTCTCCAAGACGATTCAGTTTTATGACATCAACTATCAGCTTGCTTTAAATGAGGATAAGACTACGATATTTGAGAATTATTGTGATTTCTTAAATTACTTTGATTCTTCCATCAGTGTGCAGCTGTCTTTTATCAATCAGCAGGTGGATGTGGCAGAATTTGAGAAAAGCATTGACATTCCGGATCAGAACGATGACTTCAATGCCATTCGTGAAGAATACCGTACCATGTTGAAGAATCAGCTTTCCAAGGGAAATAATGGTCTGGTGAAGACAAAGTATATCACTTTTGGAATCGAAGCAGAAAGCCTGAAGGTGGCAAGGCCAAGGCTTGAAAGAGTCGAAACAGATATCTTAAATAACTTTAAGGTCCTGGGAGCACAGGCACATTCCCTGAATGGTCTGGAAAGGCTGGAGATTATGTATCATGTGTTCAACCAGGATCGGATTGAACCATTTAAGTTCCAGTATAAGATGCTTCCGGAAACCGGATTAAAGACCAAAGATTTTATTGCACCGACTTCCTTTAACTTTTCCAAGAATCAGACATTTTTGATGGGAAGAACGCTGGGAAGTGTGAGTTACCTGCAGATTCTTGCACCGGAGCTTACAGACCGGATGCTTGCAGATTTCCTGGATGTGGATGACAGCATCAATGTCAACATTCATATCCAGTCCATTGACCAGAGTTCTGCAATCAAGATGATCAAGAGTAAGATTTCAGATCTGGATAAGATGAAGATTGAAGAGCAGAAACGGGCGGTACGTTCCGGTTATGATATGGACGTGCTTCCATCGGACCTTATAACCTATGGAGAAGAGGCGAAAAACCTGCTGGAAGATCTGCAGTCCAGAAATGAGAGAATGTTCCTTGTGACGGTTCTGGTAATGAATACCGCAAAGAAGCGTCAGAAGCTGGATAACAATATTTTCCAGGTGCAGGGAATCGCACAGAAATATAACTGTTCCTTAAAACAGCTGGATTATCAGCAGGAAGCAGCACTCATGTCCTGTATTCCGCTGGGAGTCAATCGGATTGAAATTCAGAGAGGGCTTACCACATCTTCAACAGCGATCTTCGTGCCGTTTACGACACAGGAACTGTTTCAGGAAGGGGAGGCTCTTTATTATGGACTGAATGCATTATCCAACAACATGATTATGGTTGATCGAAAACGTTTGAAGAACCCGAATGGACTGATTCTTGGTACACCAGGTTCCGGTAAGTCCTTCTCAGCAAAGAGAGAAATTACAAACTGCTTCCTGATCACAGAAGATGATATCATCGTCTGCGATCCAGAAGCCGAATATTCGGCACTTGTGCAGGCACTGCACGGGCAGGTGGTACGGGTTTCTCCGGTATCTGACCAGTATATCAATCCAATGGATCTGAACCTGAACTATTCCGAGGAAGATAATCCACTGTCATTGAAAGCAGATTTTATTCTGTCGTTGTGTGAGCTGATTGTTGGAGGAAAGAATGGACTGGAGCCGGTAGAAAAAACTATCATTGACCGTTGTGTGCGGTTGGTTTATCAGGAATATCTTGCCAATCCCGTACCGGAGAAGATGCCAATCCTAGAGGATTTATATAACCTTCTGAGAAAACAGGAAGAGCCAGAAGCACAGCGACTGGCCACTTCGTTGGAAATCTATGTTACAGGTTCTTTGAATGTGTTTAACCATCAGACAAACGTGGATATCAATAACCGCATTGTCTGCTTTGATATCAAGGAACTTGGTAAGCAGTTGAAAAAGATTGGGATGCTCGTCATCCAGGATCAGGTTTGGAACAGGGTAACGATGAACCGTTCTGCCCATAAATCCACCAGATACTATGTGGACGAGTTCCATCTTCTCTTAAAAGAAGAACAAACTGCAGCCTACAGCGTGGAGATTTGGAAGCGATTCCGTAAATGGGGTGGTATTCCAACGGGCATCACCCAGAATATTAAGGATTTGCTGTCTTCCAGGGAAATCGAGAATATATTTGAAAATTCAGATTTTATTTATATGCTGAACCAGGCTTCCGGAGACAGGCAGATTCTGGCAAAACAGCTGAATATCTCACCAACTCAGCTGTCCTATGTAACCAACAGCAATGAGGGTGAAGGACTTCTGTTCTATGGAAATGTCATTATCCCATTTGTAGACAGATTCCCGAAGAATTCCCTCTATAAAATCATGACAACCCGCTTAGAGGAGACTTCTGAAGCAGGTTAAATCAAAGGAGAAAGCAATGGTACGAGCAATTTCATATGTATTAACTTTTAGTGGCGGTGCTGTATTTGGCATCGCTTTTCTCTGTTTATTACAGGCAGGGAAAGGGTATCCGAAGAAGGAGGAGTAATCAGTGGCAGAACAGAGAATGAAAGTCAGAGACAAGAAAGTCCAGAAGATGACCAAGGATGGTCTGGTGGAAGAAAACCTGACAGATAAATCTTCTGTTCGTGTCAGTAACCGTGTCGGTGATGTGCAGATGGGAAGAAAACAGGGGGAAAAAGAAGAAAACCTTGTGGATAAGTCTCCCCGCCAGTCTGAACGGAGTGGGAAAAATATTCGACCCTCTGTGCAAAAATCCAGAGATGCACCGGAACTGATACGGACAGAGAAGCAAAGTGAGGATTTTGGACAGTGTAGTAAACAGCAAAATAGAAAAAGAATCCGTGCTGAAGTCGGAAAAGAATCCAGACTTGCAGAAAAATCCGAAGCCGGACAGTCAGGGAGACTGAAAGAAAAACGTGCTGATCTATCAGAAAACAGAGGAGACAGCCGGAGAAATCAGACAGGTGGCAGCAAAAAGCCAAAACAAAAACAACGTTTGAAGTTTGCTTATGAGGAAACTGGTGCTTCTGTGAAAAATGACAAAGATATGGAGAAATTGAACCAGATGGATACGGATGGAGTCAATTTCCGCCATCAGAAACAGAAAGAAAAAGCCAAAAAGTTTTCTTATGAAGAAGCAAGAAAGAAAAAGGAAGCAAAGCAGCATTCCAAGAAAGCACAGGTCTATCAGGCAAATGAAGGGGAAGCTCCTGGAAAGAAGAAATCCCGCTTGAAGTTTGGAGAAGGGGAATCTGTGAAAACTGAAAAAACTTCTGTTGTCAAGAAAGCAGGAAGTGCAACTTCCGCAGCATTGCACCGTGAGATCAGCAAAAATGAAGATGATAATGCGGCGGTAGAAGGTGCCCATAAGTTAGAAGAAAGCGGCGAAGGTGTTTACCGGCTGGAACAGAGAAGTGCCAGACGCAGGAAACAGAGGGCATCCAGAAAAAGAAGCAGACTTGAAAGACAGGCAGAGAAACAGACACAGGCTGCAGCCCGTCAGGAGCAGAAGAAACTGAAAAAACAGATTCAGAAGCAACAGATCAAACGGGATTATGCCAAAGCGAAGAGAAGTGAACAGACAGTAGGAACAGCTACAAAAGGTACGATTGATTATATCAAGAAGATTGGCGGCAAAGTCACCAACTTCTTTAAAGAAAACCGGAAGGTGTATATCAGTGTAGCAGTTCTGATCGGATTGATGTTTCTGATCATAACGAATGTCACGTCTTGCTCTGCAGTGTTTTTACAAAATGTGATCACTTATACCGGAACCAGTTATCTGTCATCGGATCAGGCAATCCGGGAAGCGGAACTGTATTACACACAGCTGGAAGCTAATCTGCAGGAGCGGATCAACAACATGGAATCGGAAGAACCGGGGCATGATGAGTACCGCTATGATATTGGTCCGATAGAGCATGATCCGTTTATCCTGATCAGTTACCTGTCTGCAAAATATGAGGAGTTTACGTTTGAGCAGGTGAAGCCAGAACTGGATGCGTTGTTTGCAGAGCAATACCATCTGACTACTGAAGCAGTGAATGAGACTGTGACAGAGACTGCGACAGTAAGGGTTGGAGAATCTTTGGGACAGGTTGTTACCAGTGGCTATTGCAACTGCCCAATCTGTTGTGGTATTTGGAGCGGAGGACCGACTGCCAGTGGAGCATATCCAACTGCCAATCATACCTTAGCGGTAGATGCTTCCAATCCGTTTGTACCAATGGGAACAAAGGTAGTTATGAATGGTGTCGAATATACCGTAGAAGATACCGGAGCTTTCGCAAGATACGGTGTACAGTTTGATGTCTATTATGACAGTCATGCGGCAGCATCTGCACATGGACATCAAACATGGGAATGTTATCTGGCAGATGATAATGGAAGCAATGAAGTGGAAGTGACCAGGACAAGAGATGTAGATGTGCTGAATGTCACCTTAAATAGTGGAAACCTGATGTCAATCTGTCAGGACAGGTTGGGATTTTTCCAGAAAGAACTGTTCAGTGCCTACAACGATACAAAAGGCAACTTGCAGATGTTTGCAACACCGGTTGATTTTAACTGGTATTCCAGTGTGACCAGCTATTATGGATACAGGATTCATCCAATATCAGGAGCAAATCAGCTTCATAATGGTATGGATATCGGAGCACCGGAAGGGACAAAAGTAATGGCAGGGCTGACCGGAACGGTTACAACTTCTGCTTATAACGACAGCTATGGCAATTATGTTGTGATCAAGGACAGTAAAGGCTATGAACTGCGGTATGCACATTTAAGCAGCCGGAGTGTATCTGCAGGAGCATCCGTCACGAAAGGTGATGAGATAGGGCTTGTAGGAAATACTGGAAATTCTACAGGAAGCCATCTTCACATTGAACTTCTGAAAAATGGAGAGCGGTTAAACCCGATCTTTTATCTGGAAACAGGAGAAGGGGCAGGATTTGGCGGCAATGAATATACCAGTGAAGCAGCACAGCGTTTGTTAAATGAAGCAGCGAGATATCTTGGGACACCGTATGTGTGGGGTGGATATTCGCCAAGTGGATTTGACTGTTCTGGATTCGTAAGTTACTGCCTGACACATTCAGGTGTAAGGAATACAGGAAGATTAACGGCACAGGGATTGTATGACATTTGTACGCCGGTATCTCAGTCAGAAGCACAGCCAGGAGATCTGATCTTCTTTACAGGTACTTACGATGCAGGAGTTCCGGTAACGCATATCGGAATCTATGTGGGCAATGGTCAGATGATCCATTGTGGGCATCCGGTGCAGTATACGTCCATCAACTCTCCATACTGGCAGAGTCATTTCTATGGATTCGGACGATGGTAAGGAAAAGGGCGGTGTAACAGCCGTCCGGAAAGGAGAAGCGATGAAAAGTCTTGAAAAAGCAACGGCAGATTATGAGAAAGCCAAGGAAAAAATGGAAGCATCCAAAGCCAGATATGAAGCAGATTTAAAGCGTTTCAAGGCTGCGGAGATAGCAAAAACAGAAGCGGAAAATCTGGAAATTGTAAAAATTATCCGTGCAATGGATATGAGCATTCCAGAGCTGGAAGCTTTCAAAAAGAGAATGAAAAATGAACTGCCCGGCAGGGTAGAAATACAGAAGGAGGAAACAAGGTCTGATGATGAATTTAGAGAAGATGAAACAGAAGAAATCTAAAAATAGCGTGAAAAAAGGATTGCTTGCGGCAACAACGATTCTTTGCTTGACATCGCCTATGTTGCAGACACAGAGTGTGTTAGCGGCAGAGAATACAGCACCCGCAATTACGATTGAAAAGCCAGATGGCTGGAGACAGGGGGAAACGGCAGTCGCAATTACTGTGGATGCCAGTCATATGCCAGAAGGATTTTCTATCACAAAAATTGAAGCGAAAGCTGGGAAAGACGGAAGCTGGCAGGATGTGACAGGGAATGGAAGTATTTCCATTACTGGTAATCAGACGGTCTATGTGCGTGTGACAGATGGTGAGGGGAAGGTCTATGAGCAGAATCGCTCTATTAAGTGTTATGACACAGAAAAGCCTACGCTTTCTGCATCTCTGACAGATGGTGTACTGACGATTCAGGGAAATGATACCGTTTCCGGCATTACTTCTGTGACAGTTAATGGCACCACTTATACAGATCTGAAGGATGGAATGCTGAGAGTGCAACTGACACAGAAAGATTTTACAACAAAACAGATTGAAATCACGGTAACGGATGGTGCCGGAAATACTTCTGAAAAGTATGTGTTGCAGAATCCTTATTATGAATGGGCAAAGAAGCAGGCAGAGAAACAGAAAACTTCAGGTGACAGCAATGGTGCGATGGCAACCACGACCAGTGCAGATGCAACTGGGACTGAGAAAACAACGACTTCACCACTTCCGCAGGATGCACAGGCTTCTGAGCCAACAGATGCAAAAGGAACTGTGGATGATCGGACAGTGACAGGTATTGAGGAACAGCTTAATAAAGAAGGCGAGACAGCAGATTCTGTTACCAAAACAGCTACGGAAGGCACAAAAGAGTTTTATACCATTTCAACTAAGAGTGGTAAGATTTTTTATCTGATCATCGACAATTCAAAATCTCAGGATAATGTGTATTTCCTTACCGAAGTCAGTGAGAAAGACCTGATGAACTTCACACTTTCTGATTCTGTGACACTTCCGGAAGTAGATATTGTTTATGCAGAACCAGAGAAACAGGCTGAAGAAGAAAAGCCGGAAACGACAGAGACAGATGAGAAAGATAAGGTAGAGGATGAAATTCAGATGCCAGAAGACAAAAGTTTGGCAGGGACTTATCTACTGATCGGATTGGTTGCTGTTGGAGCTGCGGCAGGTGGTTATTACTTGAAAGTCTACAAACCGAAACATGAATATGATGATGAAGATGAGATGGAAGAGGATGAAAATGAATCCGAAGATTCAGAGTCAGAAAAACGGGAGGTAGACGATGCAGATGAGCAGGAAGAACAGGAAAATGCAGGGACAGAAGTTTTGAAAGATGAAGATTTCAATGATGAGGTACTAGAAGATGAAGAAGAGGAGCAGGAGTAAATGAAATTAGTGATTGCAGAAAAGCCATCGGTTGCGATGGCACTGGCTTCCGTGCTTGGAGCCAGAACAAGAAAAGATGGCTACGTGGAGGGAAACGGTTATATCGTTTCCTGGTGCGTAGGACATCTGGTTGGATTATGTGATGCATCGGAATACGATGAAAAATATAAAAAATGGAGATATGATGATCTGCCGATTGTGCCAGAATGTTGGAAACATAAGGTATTGGAAGGTACGAAAAAGCAGTTTGGAATCTTAAAGAAACTTATGAGAGATTCCAAAGTAGATGAAGTGATCTGTGCCACTGATGCAGGACGTGAAGGTGAGCTGATCTTCCGTCTGGTGTATGAGCAGGCAGGATGTAAAAAGCCGATGAAGCGACTCTGGATCTCTTCCATGGAAGAACAGGCAATTAAAGATGGATTTGCGTCATTAAAAGACGGTTCGTGTTATGACAGTCTCTATCAGTCAGCTCTTTGCAGGGCAAAGGCTGACTGGCTGGTGGGAATCAATGCGAGCCGTCTTTTTTCTGTTCTGTATAACCAGAATCTGAAAGTTGGAAGAGTACAGACACCAACACTTGCCATGATCGTGGATCGAAATCAGAAGATCAAGGAATTTACCAAAGAGAAATATTATATGGCTCATATCAAATTTGACGATATGGATGCGGTCACAGAGAATTTTCAGAAAAAAGAAGATGCAGATAAAGTGGCTGCAGAGTGTCAGGAGCGCATGTGCGAAGTGGAGAAGGATGATGTGAAAGAGAAAACGGTCCGCCCTCCGAAGCTTTATGATCTGACCACCCTGCAGAGGGAAGCTAACAGAATGTTTGGCTATACCGCACAGCAGACATTGGATGCTGTGCAGGAGATGTATGAGCAGAAGCTTGTCACTTATCCGAGAACAGACAGCCAGTATCTGACAGATGAGATGGGAGAAAGTACAGAAACTCTGATTCAGATGTTATTTGGGAAAATGCCTTATGCTGAAGGTCTGGAATATCAACCGGACGTGAGTAAGGTATTAAATTCAAAGAAAGTATCCGATCACCATGCGATTATCCCAACCATGGAAGTAGCCAAAGCAGATATTGGTGAACTGAAAGAACGAAGCCGCAAGATTTTGTATTTGATCAGTGCCAGGGTTCTGACAGCAACTGCAGATCCTTATATTTATGAGAGTCATAAATGTCAGATTACCTGCAATTATCATACGTTTTATCTCAATGCAAAGAAAACAAAACAGGAAGGGTTCAAGACAATTGAGAAAAAACTGAAACAGTTCTTTGGAATCATTGCAGAAAAAGAAGAGCCGGAGTTGGATATCTGGGCAGGCAAGCATTATGGTCCCTGTGATTCTTTTGTATCGGAGCATTTTACACAGCCACCGAAACAGTACACAGAAGATACCCTGCTTTCTGCGATGGAACGTGCAGGGAATGAAGAGCTGACCGAAGATACAGAAAAGAAAGGACTTGGTACTCCTGCAACAAGGGCAGCAATCATTGAAAAACTGATTCAGTCTGGCTTTGTGAAAAGGGAAAAGAAAAATCTGGTGCCGACAGATGATGGAAATGTGCTGATTACGGTTCTACCGGATGAGATTAAATCTCCGAAGATGACCGCAGAGTGGGAAATGGCATTGAATCATATTGCCCAGAATACAGAGACAGCAGATGAATTCCTAAATGGGATTACAGAGCTGATGCAGGAACTGGTTGCCAGGTATCAGGGGATTTCAGAAGAGAAGAAAAATCAGTTTCAGGGAAAGGCAAAAGGAGAAGTCATTGGCAAATGTCCCCGCTGTGGAGCAGATGTCAGGGAAGGAAAAGTAAATTTTTACTGTTCTGACCGGAAATGTGCTTTTACCTTATGGAAAAATGATAAATTTCTTGCAAGCCAGGGAAAAAAGATGGATAAGGTGGCAGCAAAGAAGTTCCTGTCTAAAGGAAAAATCCATTATAAGGATCTGGTATCAAGAAAAACAGGGAGACAGTATGAAGCAACTGTGGAGATGGTCGATCCCGGAGAGGGAAATGTACAGTTCAATCTTATTTTTCCACAACGATAAGTAGTGTATTGCAGGCAGTCTAAGGACTGTCTGTTTTAATACAAATATATGAAAGAGAGGACCTTAGCATGAAGAAAAAAGGTAATTTTAGAAAAGTAGTATCTGGCTTGCTGGCAGGCATGACAATGCTTAGTACAGTGCTGTCTCCGATGACGGCATATGCAGCGGAGATCCAGCCAGAGGAAAAACCTCCACTTTATGAGGAAGTGAAAGACCTTCTGGATGAAGATGAGGTGGTGACTGCCAAAGATTATGAAATTGAAACAGGCAGTGTATTTGATGTGAAATCAGATTACACGGGACTGGAAATCAAGGATGATAACAAGGTCAAAGTCACATTTGAGGAAGCAAAGAATGACAAGGATGAGGATTTTACGACAGATCATGCGGACACTTACAAAGCGGTCTATTATGTGGAACCGGTAAATCAAGAGCATCCGAAGTACCAGATCAGCCGAAAACTGATTGTGCGTGAGAAAGCAACAGAAGCTCAGACTGAAACTGCAGGGAGTGAAGCAGTGACCGAATCAGAAACCGCTGGCAGTGAACAGCAGACAGAGGAAGCGGAGGATTCAGAAGCAGACTCGGAGATTACCGATATTGACGCTGATGAATTTGATGATTTAGTAGAGCAGGCACAGAATCAGGATACCTATGATGAAGAATCAGGGTTAGAGCTTCATGATGTTTTGGAACAGGCAGGAGACGAAGGTGTGGATCTTGATGCTATGGAAGAGGGAGAGATTGCAACATTTGAAGCAGTTTCAGCTTATTCAGCAAGAAGTACACAGCAGGTAACAATTGAAAAAGGACCACTGTATAGATATGCAGATTATAATCTTGGAACCTATCTGACAGAGCCGTACTATATCAGCTACGGAAACGTCAGAGCAATTGCGTATTGTGTACAGCCAGCTAAGCCAGGACCTGGATCTGGAAATTATACAATTACAAAGATTGGAGACAATCAGGCGTTAGCAAAAGTGTGTTATTACGGCACAGATGCCGCAGGGAGCGAAAGCTTTTTTGCGAATAAACACACGGATTTTTCAGAAGGAAAAAGATTCATCATCATTCACATGGCTGCATCATATGCCAACGGAAGCAGTGATGCATTTTACGGAACCAATGCTACAGGAGAGGCTTTGGCAAAAGAACTCTATAATTATTGTGTGAATAAGCCGGAAATACCAGATGTAGCGATGTCATTTTCAAAGCCGGATGTAAAAGCTTATGTAGATAGAAATGTTCAGAGAACGGAGAACATTAAGTTCAACGCATCTTCCCAGCAGAAAATCACAATGGACTTACCAAAAGGAGTAAAGCTCCATAATGTATCTACTGGAACCGTAAGTGCGGCAGGTGCAAGCGTAACAATTGGAGGAGGAACCACGTTTTATCTCTCAGCTCCTCTGACACAGACAAGAGATGTAAGTGATACTTTTTCTGCAAAAATGAAGGGAAGTATTACAAAAGATTATTCAGCATATAAATTGACTACGAATGCAAGTGTTCAGGATCTGGCATTTGTATTTGGAGAAGGTGTTGCTGATGAAAAATATGTAAGCTTAAAGGTGTCATGGATTGAACAGGCTACGATCGAAATCGTAAAGAAAGACGATACAGCGAATGTCAATCTTGCAGGTGCAGTATTTGGCGTTTACAGCGATGAGGCTTGTACAAAGCTGATCACTCAGATGCCTGCAACAGATAAGAATGGAAAATCCTCTGTTACGATTATCAAGACACAGGATACCGTTTATCTGAAAGAAATCACAGCACCACAGGGATATGTAGTAAATGCAACGGCAACAAATGTAAAACTGGTAGCAAGTAAGACCTCAGCTGTAACCGTGGAAAATAAGGAGCAGCTTGCAGAGCTTACTGTTTATAAAGAAGGTCAGGTGCTTACCGGAGCAGAAGTCAGTGAGAGTGGAACCGTATTCCATTATGAGAACCGCAGACAAAAAAATGCTGTTTACAACGTGTATGCCGGAGCAGATATTGTGACTGCGTATGGTACAAAAGTGTACAGCAAAGGTGATCTGGTGAAAGAAAATCTGACAACAGGTGAGAACGGCTCTGTTACCCTGAAGAATCTCCATCTAGGAACTTATGTGGTAAAAGAAGCAAAAGCACCGGACAACTTCTATAATGGCGGCGAAGAAAAGACAGTGACGCTGACTTATGCCGGACAGAATAAAGAAGTTGTATTTGCGGATGTCACCTTCAACAATGAGCGTCAGAAAGCAGAAGTCACTGTAGTAAAACAGGATAAAGATACAAAGAAACCGCTGGAAGGTGGTATTTTCGCCCTGTATGCGGCAGACGATATCAAAAATGCAGATGGTGTAGTTGTTGTAAAGAAAGGCACCCTGATTGAGAAAGCCACTACCGGTGAGGATGGAAAGGCAAAATTCACAGCAGATCTGCCTATCAATCATTCCTATTCCGTAAAAGAAGACCAGGCACCAGAAGGCTATGTAAGAAATACAGAAGACGTGTATACGTTCAAGTTCTCTTACACCAATGATAAAGAAGCAACCGTATCTTTCGCCCATACCTTCAGCAATGACCGTGTGACAGCAAAAATCAATTTATTCAAAGTTGATAAAGAAACAGGAAAAGCCGTTCCGCAGGGCGATGCAACACTGAAAGGTGCAGTCTACGGATTATATGCCCGTGAAGATATCGTGCATCCGGATGGAGCAACCGGTGTGATTTATAAAGCAGGGGAACAGGTGGCTTCTCTTACAACGGATGAAAAAGGACAGGCTTCTGTAGATGGCTTATATCTTGGCAAATATTACGTCAAGGAGATCACACCACCGACCGGATACCTGGCAGATACAGAAGAACATGATCTTGAATGTAGTTATGAAGGTGATATGACTGCAGAAGTAAAAAGAGAATGCATTTCCAGTGAACAGGTGATCAAGCAGCCGTTCCAGATTATCAAAGCAGCCAACAATGGAAAGACCGATGCAGATCTGTTATCCGGAGCCGGATTTACAGTTTATCTGAAATCTTCCCTTACAAAGAAAGCAGATGGAAGCTATGATTTTGATTCTGCTAAACCAGTAGTGAGTGGAGAAAACGGAGCTACTGAGATTTTTACAGATGAAAAAGGTTATGCCTGCAGTATTCCATTACCATTTGGAAGCTATATTGTCCGTGAAACAACAACACCACACAATTACAAGCCAGTCGATGATTTTGAAGTGAATATCACAGAGAACCATCCGAATGAGCCACAGATCTGGCGTGTGCTTCTGGACAAAGAGTTCAAGGCAAAATTGAAAATTGTGAAAAAAGACGATGAAACAAAGAAATCCGTCCTGATTGCAGGAACAGAATTTAAGGTATATGACCTGGATAACAAAAAATACGTGGAGCAGGTAACTACTTATCCTGTGACAACCACACACAAGTCCTATTTTACAGACAGTCAGGGTTATCTGATCATGCCAAAGAACCTGAAAATCGGACATTACCGGATTGAGGAAGTCAACGCACCGGAAGGGTACACAATCAACAAGAATTATATGGAGATTGCTGTTGATGCAAACACTGCTTATCAGATGGATTCAGAAAGCGGCGATGCCATTATCACAGTTGATTACGAGAATCATCCGGTAAAAGGAAAGCTGACGATCTATAAAAAAGGTGAGATGCTGAGTGGATTCAAAAAGGATTTTGTTTATGAAGAAAAATATCTGAAAGGTGCAGAGTTTAACGTCTATGCAGCGGAAAATATCTACACACCGGATTATCAGAAAGATGAAAATGGAAACAGACAGCTGATTTATGCAAAAGATGCTCTGGTAACAACGGTAACGACCGGGGAAGACGGAAAAGCAGTTGCAGATAACCTGCCGCTTGGTTCTTACTATGTGGTAGAAAAAACAGCACCGGAAGGATTTGTTCTGAACCATGACAGATCGGATGTAGCATTTGTCTATGCAGATCAGGATACACCTGTGATCGAACAGGAAGTGACTGTTGGTGATGACAGACAGAAAGTTGCAATCCAGGTAGAAAAACAGGATGCAGAAAACGGAGCAACGGTAGAAGGTGCAGTCTTTGGCATTTATAACAAAGATGATATCAAAGCAGAAGGCAAAGTCATTGTCAACGCTGATACCCTGTTACAGGAAATGACTTCTGATAAAGATGGAATTGCTTCCTGTACGCTGGATCTGCCACTCGGACAGTATTATGTAAAAGAGTTAAAGGCACCGGCAGGATTCGTTTCTTCCGATGAAGTTCTGAATCTGGATGCTTCTTATCAGGGACAGGACGTGAAGACAGTAAAACTGAAAACAGTGAAGAAGAATCAGCCGACAACGGTTGAAATTACAAAATCAGATGTGACAACAGGTGTGGAACTGGATGGAGCAAAACTCACCGTTCTTGATAGAGAGGGGAATGTCGTAGATCAGTGGACTTCTGTAAAAGACCAGCCACATGTGATTAAACGACTGACCGTTGGGGAGGAATATACCCTTCGTGAAGAAATCGCACCGTATGGATATCTGAAAGCAACGGATGTGAAGTTCACACTGGAAGATACCGCAGAGATTCAGAAGGTAGAGATGAAAGATGAAGTGCCGACAGGACTTTTAATCATCAACAAAAATGGAGAATTTTTGGATAAAGTGACACTTCTGGACAATGTAAAAGGCACTGTGGAGCATCTCTTCGAATATGTAACCGGAAGCCTTACAGATGTGACTTTCGATGTATTTGCTGCGGAAGATATCAAAGCGGCAGATGGTGTCAGCAAAGATTATTACAAAGCAGATGAAAAAGTAGGAACTATTACTACAGATTCCAATGGTATTGCACAGATGGATAATCTCCCGGCAGGCAAATACTATGTGAAAGAAGTTAAAACTGCCCATGGCTATGTATTGGATGGAGAACCGAGATATGTTGATCTTTCCTACCGTGATCAGGACACACCGGTAATCACTTATGATGAAAAATGGCAGAATACCCGTCAGAAAGTAAAGGTTACTGTTCTGAAGAAAGAAAAAGATACAGACCGTGTTCTTGCAGGCGGCGTCTTCGGCCTTTATACCAGTGAAGATATCAAAAATGTAAACGGAGATGTGTTGCTTGAGAAAGATTCCCTCATCGAGCAGAAAGCAACCGATGAGAAAGGACAGATCACTTTTGCGGCAGATCTTCCAGTAGATGGAAAATATTATGTAAAAGAGAACAGTGCACCGGACGGATTTGTGACAACGGAAGAAGTGCAGGAGTTTACCTTTGAATATGCCGGAGAAGATCAGGCAGAAGTAAGCTATGATTTTACGTTTGAAAATCAGCCGACCACAGTGGAACTGACAAAAACAGACCTGACCACAGGCAAAGAACTTCCAGGTGCACACCTGAAAGTGACGGATGCAGATGGAAATGTTGTGGATGAATGGACTTCTACAGAAGGATCTCATGTGATCAAAGAACTTGTTGTAGGTAATGAGTATACCATGACGGAAACAAAACCGGCAGACGGATATGTTACTGCAGAGAGCATTACCTTTACGGTTGAGAATACAGCTGAGATTCAGAAGCATGAGATGAAAGATGATGTGACCAAGGTTCAGATCAGCAAGACAGATATCACAGGAGATACAGAGATTCCTGGTGCAAAACTAACGATTCTTGATAAGGACGATCAGGTAGTAGAGAGCTGGACTTCCACAGAGGAGGCACACTATATTGAAAAACTGCCAATTGGTAGATACACCTTACGAGAGGAACAGGCACCAAAAGGATATCTTCTGACATCGGATGTGACATTTGAGGTGAAGGATACTGGAGAAATCCAGAAAGTGGTTATGAAAGATGATACTGCCAAGGGAAAAGTCATTCTCAATAAGACAGATAAATCATCTGGGGAACCGCTGAAAGGAGTAGAATTTGAATTCCGTGACAGCAAAGGAAAGGTCCTGGAAACCTTAAAAACAGATGCTGCCGGTCATGCCGAGAGTAAGCTGTATGAGATTGCCGCATTCAAGAACGGCAAATATGATACAGCAATCAAGTATTATCTGGTGGAGACAAAAACACTGGATGGATACACACTGGATCAGACCAAGCATGAAGTGACATTTGCCTACGCAGACGACAGTACGCCGGTTGTAGAAGTTACTTTCAATCTGACAAATGAGAAACCGGAAGTTCCGGAAACACCAAGCACACCAGATGTGCCGCAGTCCCATGAAGAGACGAAGGTATCAGATGCACCGAAGACAGGAGATAACACAAATATCTGGCTGCCGATTCTGCTTCTGCTTATCTCTACCGGAGGCATGGCAGGACTTTATATCAGCAGAAAGAAAATCAGAAAACAGTAATCCTCAGTAAAGGGGGCCCTGAATCAGGGCTCCCTTTAAAATACAAAAATTCACAGAAAGGGACAGAAAAATATGATGAAAACAATGGAAAAGAGACAGGAAGCAAGAAAGAACCAGGAGAGAACTTTAAAAAGAATGATGGCTTATCAGAAAAAAGCCGAGCAGATGGTCAGCAGGAAAAGAATGAACCATCACATGATCAGAAAGGGGTAAAAGCGTATGATGAACAGAAAAGAATTTTATGAATATGTCAAAGATAATGTAAAAGACTATTTGCCGGATTCATATCAGAATGGAGAAATCCGTATTGAAGAAGTTGCAAAAAATAATGGATTAAGGTTGACTGGCATTTCAATTCCACAGGGTGATCAAAGAGCTGTGCCGATGGTATATCTGGATTCTCTTTATATGGAATATGTCAATGGAAAAAATCTGGATTCCTGTGTGGGTGATGTGGCAGATATGCGTATTGAAGTGCAGGACAAAGCGGCATTTATCAATATGGGTCTTCCGGATATTTTGGATTATGAAAAAATGAAGGACAAATTACAGGTGAGAATCTGTGACCGGGAATGGAATGAAGAACGCCTGGCTGATAAAGTTGTTACCGAACATGGAGATTTTGCAGCATATTACGCAGTGAATGTGGAAGAAAACGAGGGAGGAATTGGTAGTATTCCGGTTACTGTCAATCTTATGAATGAATGGGGTGTGACAGCAGAACAAATCCAGGCAGATGCAGTGGCGGCAGACAGAAATCGTGGTGTTGTTTTGATGGACATGAATGAAATGATAAAATCCATGATTTTTGGTGAAGAAGCAGAAAATCTTTTGAATGAAAAACTGAATGTTGAAGCAATGGAAAATCCAATGTTCTGTCTTTCAAATGCACAAAAAATGAATGGTGCATCACTGTTACTGCAGGAAGATATTCGTAAGCAGATCGGTGAATGCCTGGGAAGTGATTATTTTGTTCTTCCCTCTTCAATTCATGAGGTGCTGATTCTTCCTGATAACGGAATGTTTGAAGTACCGGAATTAAATGCCATGGTACAGGAAGTCAATGAGACGCAGGTAGAGAGGCAGGAACAGCTTTCGGATAAGGTTCAGTTCTGTGATGGAAAGACAGCAGTTATGGAAAATGCCGAACGCAGGGAAGCACGTCTGGAGAAAGAAAAAGCAGCAGAAAAAGCAACTGGGAGAACAGAAGCAAAAGGTGGAATCCATGGAAAACTGGAGAAAGCCAAGGCGGAGATCAAAGCAAAAGGGACAGATACAATCCCAAAGAATAGGGCGAAAGACCTTGCCTCAGTATTATAACGAGAAATAACGATGATTTTGAGGGGACTGTGTGAGCAGTCCCTAATTTTATGAAGATGGAGGAGAAAAGAATATGGACTGGTGTTTATATGGTGATGATAAAAGAAAGGAAATGGATAGAGATTTAAAACCGGAATATCTTTTGGATGACTTACGGAGATATCAGGATGTATTTGGTGAAGAATTTGGTGTAAAAGAGCTTCTTATGCTGGAGGATATCCGGGTAAAGGCTATGATTGCCGGAGCACTTGCAGATATGCCGGAATTTCTTATTGATCAGATTGGAAAAGCAAGTAACAGTAGTAATTTTCCTTCTATGACAAGGGCAATGGAACGGATTGCCGATGTTGTAGAAGAAAAGTGGGAAGAAGAAAGGGAGTAACAGATGGCAAATAAATTATATGCAATGGAACTTCTGACGGAGGAAGTGGCAAAGGATGTTGCTGCCAATCCGCAGGAATGGATGCGGTTTCTAAATACTGCATCCAGGCTGTACCGGTACACTTTTCCGGAACAGCTCTTGATCTATGCACAGCGTCCGGGAGCAACAGCCGTGGCATCCATGGAAATCTGGAACCAGAAGATGTACCGATGGATTAAAAAGGGTTCTAAAGGAATTGCCCTGATAGATAACACATCCGGACCAAAAACGAAACTCCGATATGTTTTTGATGTGCAGGATACTTATAAGGTAAAAAATCTGGGCAGAGATCCGCAGTTATGGAATCTTAATCCAGAAGGAGAACAACTGGTGGCAGATTATCTGCAGGAGCGGCTGGCACTGGAAGCAACAGAGGGAGGATTAGCAGAGGTTCTTCACCAGGCGGCAGAAGAAAGTGTGCAGGCCTGGTTGCCGGATGCTTTCGACGAACTGCAAATGGATGTAGCCGGCACTTTTCTGGAAGATCTGGATGAACAGAATCAGAAAGTGGAGTTCCGGGAACTGATGACAAACAGTGTCTGGTATGTGTTACTGAACCGATGCGGACTGGATGTGCAGGAATATCTTGATGCAGAGGATTTTCGTCATATTACAGATTTTAACCAGTTAAAGGTTATTGGACACCTTGGAAGTTCTGTGAATGAGATCAGCAGACCGGTATTGATGCAGATTGGACGATATGTGTTGAATGACTTGGAAAAAGATCTGAAAACGGTTGCAAAAGAAAAAGAAGTAGCTTATAATGAATTTAACACGTTAATTCGTGAAAGCAAAACAAGGAACACAGAAGATAGAGGAGAAAATAAGGAGGAAACAGAGCATGAGAGAGATCACTTACAGCCAGAATGGAGAGTACCAGATTCCGGATATCAGTCTGGAGGAGACGAGAGGAACGATCGGGAAGTACGGATTGATGAGGAAAGAGTATCTGAGAAACCACAAAGTAGCCAGATTCAACATTCTGACCTTACAGAACCGTCTGGACAGTCATCTGATGGAAATCGACAGCCAGGCAAGGCAGAGAGTAGACAACCTGATGTCAGAACTTCTGGAGAAAAACCCGGCACCGGACAAAATGGCAGACGGGATGGCATGGACCAGACACATGAACCAGATCAAAGCACAGGCAGAGGAACTGGTAATTCAGGAGATTATTTACAATTAAGTCTGTTCCCGACAGAAGAGGAACAGTTAGGAGAAATAAGGAAAGCGGTAGCTGCATTAGAACAGCCAGCCGCTTTTCTTATTTCTGATGAAGTAGTAGATGATATTCTCCGCACGGGAAGTGGACAGAAAAATACACTGTTTCATATTACGGCAAGACTGATTGAAGGTCTGGATAATGAAGAAATGCAGAACTTCCTGAAGGAGGAATATGAAACAGGTGGAAAAGGATTTACCATAGATGGACAGAAAATCAGTATCTGGTATGACAATGATGGTATCCGTATCCGACGGGGAGATTCCGCCAGAAGAAACTTTGATCGCATGGTTACGTGGGAAGAAGCGGCGGACAGAATCCGGGATATGTATGAGGATAGAAGTTACGTGGATAATCTGATTTCCAATAACGCCATTGAACAGGAGCAGGAAGAAATGACCAATCTTCTTGCACTCCATTTTCGGGATACCAGCAGAAACCGGGAGGAGCAGCAATCATATTCGGATTGGCAGGATGTCGTGCGGGAAGCTTGGACAGATTCAGCGGAAGCAGATGCAATTGCCCATCGCTTTGAATGGCTGCAGAAAGATATGGATGAGAATCCAGAAGATTATCGCAGGTGGGAGATTCAGCATAATCCGGAATATTTCCAGCGTTTTCAGGATCTCCAGAGGGAGCGTTCCTGGGTAGACCAGAAATTTACGGTCGAACGTCCGGCCCTTTCCTTTATCACACAGGATGAGATAGATGCAGTCCTTAGAAGAGGCGGGATCACTGCCGGAGGACGGAATCGGATCTATGAGTATTTCATGGAACATCACGATATAAAGGATGCAGCTGAGTTTCTGAAAAATGAGTATGGTACAGGTGGAGCAGCACCTGGGATACCGGGAGCGTATGAATCCGATGCTTCCCATGATGCGAAAGGATTAAAACTTGCGAAAGGGAAGATTGGCAGTCCAGATGTAGAAGTTCTATTAAAGTGGAATAAGGTTGCAGAACGTGTCCGTCAGCTGATTCGCACCGATGATTTCTTATCACCGGAAGAACTGGAAAAGTATGAAGAACGGCAGGAAGCACAGAGACAGGCGGATCTGGAAGGAGCTCAGCAGGCTTTGGAAGTGGAGCAGGAAGGCTCTGATCAGCAGGAAATACGAGAGGAAAATCAGGAACCGTCGGAGGTTGAGACACAACCGGAAGCAGTAGAAGATGCAGAAAAAAAGGAAGATATAACACCAGAACAGTCTGATATTCCAGCAACAAACTTCCATATCACAGATGATGAACTGGGACAGGGAACACCAAAGGAAAAGTTCCGTGCTAATATCATGGCAATCCAGCTTTTAAAGAAATGCGAGGAAGAAAACCGCAATGCCACACCAGACGAACAGGAGATTTTATCCCGATATGTAGGCTGGGGAGGTCTTGCTGATGCTTTCGATGAAACAAAATCCGCATGGGAGACGGAATATCTGGAATTAAAGACAGTCCTTACACCGGAAGAATATGCAGCAGCCAGAGCTTCTACCTTAAATGCCCATTACACACAGCCAATCGTGATTGAAAGTATGTATCAGGCGTTGGAAAATCTGGGATTTACAAAAGGAAATATCCTGGAGCCATCCATGGGTGTTGGTAACTTCTTTGGAATGCTTCCTGAGAAGCTGAACCAGTCAAAACTCTATGGTGTGGAACTGGACAGTATCAGCGGTAGAATTGCAAAACTGCTTTACCCAGATGCCAATATCCAGATTAAAGGTTTTGAGAAGACAGATTATCCGAATGATTTCTTCGATGTGGCAATCGGAAATGTGCCATTTGGAGCTTATAAAGTGAATGACAGGCAATATGACCGCTATAATTTTATGATTCACGATTATTTTCTGGCAAAGACAATCGACCAGTTGCGTCCGGGTGGTGTGGCAGCTTTGATCACAACAAAAGGAACCATGGATAAAGCATCACCGGAAGTCCGAAAGTATCTGGCAGAACGTGCCGATCTCCTTGGAGCCATCCGCCTGCCGAACACAGCATTCAAAGCAAATGCAGGAACGGAAGTCAGTGCAGATATTTTATTCTTCCAGAAGCGTGACAGCATGACAAAAGAGATGCCGGAGTGGGTGAATCTTGGAAGTGATGCCAATGGAATTACGGTCAATCAGTATTTTGCAGACCATCCGGAAATGATTCTGGGTGAGATGAAAGAGGTATCCGGTCCGTATGGTATGGAAACAACCTGTATGCCGATAGAAGGTGCTGATCTTGAAGTCCAGCTTGCAGAAGCTGTCAGGAATATTCATGGAAATATGGCACCTGCAGTTGATGTGGATGCAGAACTGGATGATGTACCAGAGAGTATCCCGGCAGATCCGAATGTTCGTAATTACAGTTATGCGGTTGTAGATGATCAGGTATATTACCGTGTTAACTCTCTGATGAATCAGGTAAAGATGCCTGCCGCTACTGCAGAACGTGTAAAAGGTATGGTGGAGATCCGAGACACGGTGCGTGAACTGATTGCCATGCAGATGGAAGAATCCGTAACAGATGAAGAAATTCACAAACAGCAGGAGAAATTGAATCAAGTATATGATGCTTACACAGCAAAGTATGGAGTCATCGGAAGTAATGCAAACAAGCGGGCGTTTTCTGATGACGCTTCTTATTGTCTGTTGTGTTCTCTGGAAGACCTGAACGAAGATGGAACATTGAAGCGAAAAGCAGACATGTTTACGAAACGAACCATCAAAAAGGCAGTGGCGGTAACCAGTGTGGAAACTGCGACAGAAGCCTTAGCATTATCATTGAATGAAAGAGCAAAGGTGGATCTGTCCTATATGGCACAGCTGACAGGAAAGACAGAAGAAAAAATCACGGAGGAACTGGTTGGAGTTATATTTAAGAACCCACTGACAGACCAGTGGGAGAGTGGAGATGAGTATTTATCTGGAAATGTCAGGGAGAAGTTAAACACAGCAAGAACCTTTGCAGAGAATCACCCGGAATTCACACCGAATGTCCGTGCATTGGAAGCAGTTCAGCCAAGAGAACTGGAAGCATCTGAAATCGAAGTAAGGATTGGGGCAACCTGGATTGAACCATCGGATTATCAGGACTTTATGAGGGAACTGCTTCATACTCCGTGGTATCTTGCACAGAAGGAGATACAGGTAAAATATTCTGAGGTGAATGGTGAGTGGCGGATTACCGGGAAAAATGCAGACAGTCCAAGAAATGCGTTTGCCTATGCAACGTATGGAACCGAGAGGGCAAATGCTTACCGGATTCTGGAAGATACACTGAATCTGAAAGATGTTCGTATCTATGATAAGAGTGTCAATGAAAATGGGGATGAGATTCGTGTCCTCAATAAAAAAGAAACTATGCTGGCATCACAGAAACAGGATGCCATGAAAGCAGCATTTAAGGATTGGATTTTCAAAGATCAACAGAGACGTGAAAGACTGGTAAGAGTTTATAATGAACGGTTTAACAGTATCCGTCCCCGTGAATACGATGGCAGTCATCTGACTTTCCCAGGAATGAACCCGGAAATTGAACTTCGCCCACATCAGAAAAATGCTGTCGCACATCAGCTTTACGGGGATAATGTGCTTCTGGCTCATGTAGTAGGAGCTGGGAAGACCTACGAGATGGTAGCGGCTGCAATGGAGAGCAAACGTCTGGGATTATCACAAAAGAATCTATTTGTCGTGCCGAACCATCTGACAGAGCAGTGGGGAGCCGAGTTCCTGCAGTTATATCCGGGAGCCAATATCCTGGTGGCAACCAAGAAAGATTTTGAACCGGCGAACCGGAAAAAGTTCTGTGCCAGAATCGCTATGGGAAACTATGATGCGATTATCATCGGTCATTCCCAGTTTGAGCGTATCCCAATCTCTGATGAGAGGCAGGAAGCCATGCTGCGGAAGCAGATTGACGATCTGGAAATCGCAATCCAGAGTGCAAGATATGAGCAGGATGGCGGCCGCTATACGGTAAAGCAGATTGAAAAGACCAGAAAAACGCTGATGACAAGACTGGAGAAGCTGAATCAGAAAGAGAAAAAGGATAATGTAGTTACCTTTGAAGAACTGGGAGTGGATCATCTGTATGTAGACGAGGCACACAGTTATAAAAATGCGTTCCTTTATACAAAAATGAGAAATGTAGCCGGAATTGCCCAGAACGAAGCACAGAAATCAGCAGATATGTTTAATAAATGTCAGTATCTGGATGAGATTACCGGTGGAAAAGGCATTACCTTTGCAACGGGCACACCGATCAGCAACAGCATGACGGAACTTTATGTCATGCAGAGATATCTGCAGAACAGCAAATTACAGAATATGGGCTTGGGATTATTTGATTCCTGGGCATCCACGTTTGGAGAGGTTGTGACCAGCATTGAACTTGCACCGGAAGGAACCGGATACCGAGCAAAATCCAGATTCGCCAGATTCTATAATATCCCGGAACTGATGAATATGTTCAAGGAGATTGCAGATATCAAGACTTCGGATCAGTTGAATCTTCCAGTACCGGAAGCGGAATACGAAACTGTAGTATTGAAACCAACAGAACAGCAGAAAGAAATCGTAGCAAGCCTAGGAGAGCGTGCGGAAGTGGTAAGAAACGGTGGCGTAGATGCTAGTGTAGACAATATGCTGAAAATTACCAATGACGGAAGAAAACTGGCACTGGATCAGCGATTGGTCAATGAACTATTGCCAGACGATCCGGGCAGTAAAGTGTCGGTCTGTGCAGAAAAAAGCTATGAAATCTGGAAAGATACAGTTGTACAGAAATCGGCGCAGATCATTTTTTGTGACTTGAGCACACCGAAAGGCGATGGCAGTTTCAATGTTTACGATGACTTGAAACAGAAGCTGATGGCGAAAGGTGTACCGGAAAAAGAAATTGCATTCATTCATGATGCAAATACCGAAGCAAAGAAGACGGAGCTGTTTGGAAAAGTAAAATCTGGGCAGGTTCGTTTTTTGATTGGTTCAACAGCAAAGATGGGTGCCGGTACCAACGTGCAGGATCGTCTGATTGCTCTGCATCATCTGGATATTGGCTGGAAACCGTCTGATCTGGAGCAGAGGGAAGGACGTATCATCCGGCAGGGAAATCACAATAAAAAGGTTCATATCTTTCGGTATGTGACAGAATCCACCTTCGACAGCTACATGTGGCAGTTGATCGAAAATAAACAGAAGTTCATCTCCCAGATTATGACGAGCAAAGCACCGGTCAGAAGCTGCGAAGATGTGGACGAAGCGGCACTGTCCTATGCAGAGGTTAAGGCACTGGCAACTGGAAATCCGGCAGTAAAAGAAAAGATGGCACTGGACGTGGATGTGGCAAAACTGAAACTTTTAAAAGCCAATCACATGAATAACCAGTACCGTCTGGAAGATGATATTGCAAGAAATTTTCCACAGCAGATTGCAAAATTGACCGAGACTATTGATAGCTACAAAGCGGATATTGCCCATTATCAGGAGCATAAAATCACAGATCCAGAACAGTTTTCCATGGAGATCAGCGGCAAAGTATTTACAGAAAAGAAAGAAGCAGGAGCGGCACTACTGGCAGTCTGCAAGGACATGAAAGCAGTCGATGCAGCAATGGATATCGGAAACTATCAGGGATTCAACATGAGAATCCAGTTCGACAGCTGGAGTAAGGAGTTTATCCTGTCTGTGAAGCATGAATCGGTATCGAAAGTTCATCTGGGAGCAGATGCCCTGGGAAATATCACCCGTATCAATAATCTTCTGGAAAGCTATCCGGAGAAACTGGCAGAAGCGGAGCAACGATTGGAAACGGTACAGGAGCAGCTTACAAATGCCAAAGAGGAAGTTGGAAAGCCATTCACAAAAGAAGAGGAACTGAACCAGAAACTGGAGCGACTGTCAGAACTAAATGCCCTTCTTAATATGGATGAACGGGAAGACACAGAAGCAGAGCAGTCAGAATCGAAAGAGAAAGAAGAACGACCGGCACGTGGTTCTATCCATGAGAAATTGCAGATTTATAAAGAAAAAAGCCAGCGGGAAAGCGAGAATGGCAGGGAAGATAGAAAAAGGGACTTCGGTCTGGAATAAGAAAACAGGAAAGATGGCATAATTTGGTAGAAAGAATGTTCTGCCGGTTATGCCACTTTTGGGAATACAGGAGGAACTTATATGGCGAGAAACATGATAACAGGAATAGAAACGCAGAAAATGCAGGAATATACACAGGAACAAATAGACCGTGCAGAACACATGGGAATAGCAATTCCAGCGGACGTAAAAGAACAGATTTTTGAATATGCAAATCTGGTTGGCGAAGAAGAGAAAGTAAGGACGCTGGTAAGAAATCTGGCAGATGCAGTCAATCGGTCAGATGAAGATAGAGTAGAGGAACTTCTGGATGATGCCCAAATGGATATTCAGGACTTACCAGATCCAACCATAGGCAAGCTGGAACTTCGGGATTATGGATATACAGCAGAGGATATGGTGCCGCTTAGAAAAGCAGCAGCCCTGGATTATCACAGAATGGGTTCTAAAATCTATTGCCTGGGTAGTGATGGCAGCAAGGGAGAGTATGCAAGTAAAGAAATGATACAGGCACATGAAGGGCTGTTTGGCATGGAATCACAGATGTGGGAACGGATAAGGGATCAGGATCTGGATTATGCAGATGAAGATTTTGGAGCATTTCAGGAGCCGATGAATGTGATTGGACAGGAAGAAGCTCTGAAATTATATGATGCCGGAGCAGATATCTATCTGATTACCAATTTTTCATCACCAATCTATGTTACAGAGCGAATGGAGATTGAACGAGGTCCGGAGCATTATCAGATGTCTACAGAAGAACTGGAACGATTCCGCAATTTGGAATGGGAGATGCAGAAATATCCGCAGATTCAGTCTTTGAAAGAGGCAAATCTGCTATTAGGGACAAGACGAACATTCGGTATTTATCAAATAAGAGATGGTTTGCCAGGTGAAAACTATGCGTTTATGAATATGAGCTTCATTGAAAGTCACGGGATGCAGATTAAAAAAGAAGACTATGAACTGGTCTATGTGGGAGAATTATTTGGAAATATGTCGCTAGATGATATATTTGAACGATTCAACATCGACAGACCAGAAGACTTTCGAGGACATTCCCTGTCTGTCAGTGATATCGTAGTTCTGAATGAGGGGGGAAAGGTAACCGCTCATTTTGTAGACAGTATCAGTTTTGAACAGCTAGATTCTTTCCTGAATCTGGAAGAACAGGTTCTTAGTGAACTGGCATATGAGGTAGGAGAACGTTACTTTGCTATTCAGAGAACAGAAGGAGGATATGATTATTCCTTTTACGATGAAGATTTCCGCCTGATGGATGGTGGCGTCTATGAAAATGGTGAAATTTCTATTGAAGAAGCGGCAGAGGAACTTTTGGAAGACGAAGGATGGACTGGAGAACGCATCCGTGGGGATTATGATCAGTTGATGGAAAAGGTAGAAGAAATGGATGAGGTTGTAATGGCAGAGATTCAGAAAAGCCAGGGCGAATATAAGCCATTGGCAAAGGTAGAAGAACTGGAAGAGGCAAATTATAACATGATTGATAATGTCCTCAATAATATGCCACCGAAGAAAGAACCGTATCTGGAATACTTTGCCGCAGAATGTGATGAGTTCCATGATATGGGAGCTTATGAAAAAAGTACCGATGTTAATCAGATTGCTGCGGTTTATGAAAAATATAGGGAGAATCCTGAGAATGCCTATCGAGTATGCAGTATGGGGATTATCTATCGTGATCCGGAAGACAGTTACTATGATGATGCTGAATTTGCAATCGTAAAAGGAAATACAGTACTTGGAAATCTGATGGACGATGTTCGATTTTATGGAGAACTTGCACTGATACGGGAAGGGATTGAGAAAATTCATGATGCATTGCCGGACTATAAGTATGTACCAATGCGGGATGTTCGGGAAGCAATGTATCCAGAGAAGATGACCACAGAACAGTTGGCAGAGGCATTGGATGAGATTGCAGAAGCTTTTGATCCGTATGAGTATCGAGATAATGTGGAGACGGGAGAAAATACGGTACAAGAGGTGATGTTGGATTTGCAGAGTGGCAATACACATTCTTATATTTCTTATCTGAAGGATATTGTAGACGAAGAATGTGACCAGTCTGTGCGTGCAGGTGTATTGATTGAAAGACTGAAAGTCTATGAGCCGGAGTTTCCAAAGAATCTGGAACCAATGGTGTATGTAAACTATTGTGAAGAAAGTGCTCTCATGAATCCAAGATGTCAGAAGTTATCCGAGCTGGATGCAAAAACAGCAGAAATGGATAAAGAATGGTATGCAAAACGTGATTCGAAGACAGAGGAACCTACAAAAATCACAAAGATATATGTGACTGTATATTATGCGGAAAAAGGTGAACAGATGCTGCATCATTTCAAGAAGTCAATAGATATTGGAAATGGACATGGCGGTATTGTGAGTCAGTTGAAGTATGATAATGAAATGAAGCTTACAGATGAGTATTGGATCAATTACCAGAAAGGTAAAGGAAGTGAAGAGTTCCAAAAATATATGGAAGATCTGACAGACATGCAGAATCATGTGCTTCCGTATCTGCAGAGCTTTTGCAATCTGGAAGAAAAAGGTGTGAAAGAGAGACGAGAACAGCAGATAACGGAAAGAAATGAAGGAAGAGCAGATGAGCGGGGAACAAGTACCGAAGCGAATGCAGTGGTCAAGGATGCAGGAAAAGCAGATAGGAAACAGGTACAACAGAAGCAGGCGGTAGTTGGAAAAGATAAGAAATTATCCATTCATGAACGGCTTGAGATTAATAAGAGGATTATTCAAGAAAAGCAGGGAAAAGATAAGCCGGAGAGAGGGGCTGATCGGGGTGTGAGATAAGTATAATATTATAATTCTAATGAAGGATGTAGGGAGTCAATCCCTGCATCCTTTTTTAATGCGTAAATATGGATTGAACGTTATAATGAAAGCAGATTGGAGATGTTTTTCTTCTAACCACATCAATTAGGAAAAGAGTATCTGTAGCAGATAAATTCAAAAGGTTTGTGAATAAATTAAAAAAGATATTCAATATTTGAAAAAAGATATGTGATATTTGTAAATGCGAATTGTACAAGGAGTTTTTTGTGTGATAAAATAATTTTGATATTGATTGCACATTAAACGGAGGAAAAGAGGATGGCAATTAGTTATAATGGATTATGGAAACAGTTAATTGACCACGGAATGAAAAAAGGAGATTTGTGTGCCAAGACTGGTCTTAGCTCCAGTACAATAGCAAAGATGACAAACTGCGAGTCGGTGAAACTATCTGTTTTGGAAAAAATCTGCAAAGAGTTGGATTGTAACTTTGGAGATTTGATTGACTATGTACCAGATAACAAAGAAAAGTAAATTACCTTATGGAGGAAAATGTAAATGGCTACGAGAAGTGCAAAAATAGATCAGAAAGCAGACCTAATATGGGCAATAGCAGATAAGCTTACCGGTGTATATAAACCACATGAATATGGAGATGTTATATTACCACTTACAGTAATCAGACGTTTTGACTGTATTCTCTCAGATACGAAGGATGCGGTATTACAGAAATACGATGAAGTAAAGAATCTTCCAATGAAAGATATTTTACTTCGTAAGGCTTCAAAAAAGGATTTTTACAATACAAGTAAATATACATTTGAAAGACTTATGGATGATCCTGACCACATTGAGGAGAATTTTAGAGAGTATCTGAATAAATTTTCAGCAAATGTGCGGGATATTCTGGAAAAATTTAAGTTTGATGGACACATCACAACGATGGCAAATAAGGGGATTCTGTATATTGTTTTAAAGGAATATACAACAGACAGAGGAAATCTTCATCCGAATGAAATCTCTAACCTTGAAATGGGATATATTTTTGAAGAAATTATAAGAAGATTCTCTGAGTCTCATAATGAAGATGCAGGACAGCATTACACTCCAAGAGAAGTTATCCAACTTATGGTTAATATTCTCTTCTATGATGATAATGACATCCTTTCTGGCAATAATGTGGCAAAGACGATTTATGATCCTGCCTGTGGAACCGGAGGTATGCTTTCTGTAGCAGAGGAATATTTACATAGTCTGAATGCATCTACAGAGCTTGTATCGTTCGGTCAGGAAATCAATGACCAGACATTTGCAATCTGTAAGGCTGATATGCTGATTAAGGGTAACAATGCTGATTACATTAAGGATGGCAACACATTATCGGATGACCAGTTTGCAGGCAGTACATTTGACTATATCCTTTCAAATCCTCCGTTTGGACGTGAGTGGAAGAATGAAAAGGCAAAAGTAGAGGAAGAGGCAAAGCTTGGCTTCGGAGGAAGATTTGGAGCAGGACTTCCGGCTACAAGTGACGGACAGATGCTTTTTCTTATGACAGCAATATCAAAGATGAAAGATATTGATAAAGGTGGAAGCAGAATTGCAATCATTCATAATGGTTCCCCACTTTTTACAGGAGATGCAGGAAGCGGACCTTCTGAAATCAGAAGATATATTCTTGAAAATGATCTGCTTGAGGCAATCATTGCTTTACCGAATGATATTTTCTATAACACAGGAATTGCAACCTATATCTGGGTATTGTCAAATAAAAAGGCAGGTACAGTCAGAGAAGGAAAAGTGCAGCTGATCAATGCCAATGAGATGTTCGTGAAGAGAAGAAAGGCATTAGGAAATAAGCGAAATGATATCTCTAAGGAAGATATTGCAGAGATTACAAAGATATATGGTGATTTTAAAGAGAGTGAAATCAGCCAGATTTATGATGACGAGGATTTTGGTTATACCAAGATTACAGTAGAAAGACCGCTTCGTGATGAAGAAGGCAATCTGGTATTGAAAAAGGGAAAGAAACAGCCGGATACCAGTCTTCGTGATACAGAAAATGTTCCGTTAAAAGAGGATATCAAAGAGTACTTTGAAAGAGAAGTACTTCCATTTGCACCGGATGCATGGGTAGATGAGAAAAAGTCAAAGGTGGGATATGAGATTCCGTTTACGAGATATTTCTATAAGTATGAAGCTCCAAGACCATCAGCAGAAATTATGGCAGAGATTATGGATTTAGAGACAGAACTATCTGGAAGTCTTGAGGAGGTATTTGACCTATGAGAGAGATGAAGGATAGTGGAGTGGAATGGATTGGGAAGATACCAAAAGATTGGGAGATTGTTCCCTTAACAAAGCAATTAGATTCAATTGTCGATTATAGGGGAAAAACACCAGAAAAAACAGAAGAAGGAACTTTTTTAGTAACTGCAAAGAATATAAAAGATGGGAAAATATGCTATGAGTTATCAAAAGAATACGTTCGTGAAGCCGATTATGAGGAGATAATGCATCGAGGAATACCACAAATTGGCGATATACTATTTACTACAGAGGCTCCATTGGGGCAAGTGGCTAATGTAGATAGAACTGATATTGCCTTAGCACAACGTATTATAAAATTTAGAGCATTAAGTACTGTTAATAACTATTATTTGAAGTATTGGATGTTGAACGAGGGATTCCAGCAGTTTTTACATTCATTATCTACTGGTTCAACAGCAACTGGAATAAAATCAAGCAAGTTATTTTTACTTCCGTTGGTTAGACCAAATATAGAACAACAAAATAAAATAGTTGAATATCTGGATGCCAAGTGTTCAAAGATTGATGAAATTGTAGAAAAGCAGAAGGTGATAATTGAAAAATTAGAGGAATACAAATTATCAATTATTACGGAAGCAGTAACCAGTGGAATAAATCCAGATGTAGAGATGAAGGATAGCGGAAGTGTATGGTTTGGAAATATTCCTATAAATTGGGAAATGAAAAGATTAAAGTATGTATTCCATATTCAGAAAGATATTGCAGGAGAAGAAGGACATACTGTTTTGTCAATTACACAAAGAGGAATAATTCCTAAAGATTTTTCTAACAATGAAGGACAGTTTGCAAATAGCTATGCAAATTATCAGTTAGTCCATAAAGGTGATTTCGCAATGAATCATATGGATTTGCTGACCGGTTGGGTAGATATTTCAAAGTACGAAGGAGTTACAAGTCCTGATTATAGGGTTTTTGTATTAAATGATAAGAATGGTATGTGTCCAAAGTATTATTTGTATATGATGCAAATGTGTTATAGTGCACGAATTTTTTATGGATTAGGACAAGGTGTAAGTGGTATGGGAAGATGGAGACTACAAGCAGATAAGTTTTTGAATTTTTATATTCCTATTCCACCATATGATGAGCAGAAGAAAATAGCTGATTACATAACTGATAAGGTAAATCATATTGAAGTTGAGATTGATAAAAGAAATAAACTTATTAAGAAATATCAAGAATACAAAAAATCCCTCATTTACGAAGTTGTCACAGGCAAAAAGGAGGTGTAGCTCATGTCTGATTTTGATGTAAAAGAGAAACGATTTGAGGAAGATATCGAAGACTATCTGACTCATCATGGTGGATATACCAAAGGTGATCCAAAGAAATTTAATCGTGAATCAGGACTTGAAGAAGATACTTTTGTTGAGTTTATTAAGACAAGTCAGCCTAAGAAATGGGAAAGATATGTAAAAATTTATGCGGAGAATTCCGAGAAACAGATCATCGAACGTTTTAAAAGAGAAGTAAAGACAACGAATCTTTTGAATGTGATGCGGCATGGATTTATGGACAGAGGAATCAAGTTTTATCCGATTTTCTGGAAGCCGGAGACCTCTTTGAATGAGACTACACAGATGCAGTATGATGCGAATATCCTTCATTGTACCAGACAGCTTCATTATTCTGTACATAATGAAAACAGCATTGATATTGTTCTTTTTGCAAACGGCATTCCGGTGGTATCTATGGAATTGAAATGTCAGTTTACAGGACAGGATACAACAAATGCGATTAATCAGTATAAGTTTGATCGTGCCGGTAAGGATGCGATTTTTGCCTTTAAGGAAAGGGTATTGGTACATTTCGCTGTAGACCTTACCAATGTTTATATGACTACAAGACTTGAGGGCGCACACACTTATTTCCTGCCATTTAATCAGGGAAGTAATGGCGCCGGAAAAGTAGGTGGCAAAGGTAATCCGGTAAATCCAAATGGATATGATACAGCTTATCTTTGGGAAAGAGTACTCTGCAAAGACAGTCTGATGGAAATTTTACAGAAATATATGCACTTGCAGCAGGAGTACGATAAAAATGGAAATCTTGTGAAAGAGACTATGATTTTCCCAAGGTATCATCAGCTTGATGTTGTTACAAAGCTGTTGGAAGATGTAAAAAAGAATGGTTCAGGTAAGAGTTATCTGATCCAGCATAGTGCAGGCTCAGGAAAGTCCAATTCGATTGCATGGCTGGCACACAGACTTACCGGACTCCATGATTATGAAGACAATAAGATTTTCCAGTCAGTAATCATCGTTACTGACAGACGAGTGTTGGACAGTCAGTTACAGTCTACAGTATATCAGTTTGACCATGTGGAAGGTGTGGTTAAGAAAGTAGATAAAAATTCGGGACAGCTTAGAGATGCAATCAATGATGGTGTAGGCATTATTATTACTACATTACAGAAATTCCCGGTAATCTATAAAGAAGTGGATTCTGCAAAAAAAAGATTTGCGATTATTATTGATGAGGCACATTCTTCGCAGACCGGAGATGCAGCGAAAAAGTTAAAAAGAGCATTAGCTGATACGGAAGTAATTCTGAAAGAGTATGCCGAGATGGAAGATGAGGACGAGAGAAACCGCAAGGATGATGAGGACAAGCTATTAGACGAACTGGCAGCACAGGGGATGCATAAGAACTTATCATTCTTTGCATTTACAGCAACGCCAAAAGGAAAAACATTGCAGCTGTTTGGTCAGAAGGATGCGGAAGGAATCTACAGACCTTTCCATATTTATTCTATGAGACAGGCAATAGAGGAGCATTTCATCTTGGATGTTTTGCAGAACTATATGACCTACAAAATGTACTATAAGATTGCCAAGATTATTGAGGATAATCCGGAATTTGATACAACAGCTGGTTCAAAGGCAATTATAAATTATGAGACACTGCATCCACATAATATCTCTCAGAAGACTGCCATTATGCTGGAACATTTTATGAATGTCACAAGACATAAGATAGGTGGCAGAGCGAAGGCTATGGTTGTTACACCATCCAGACTTCATGCAGTACGATATGTGCAGGAATTTAAGAGACAGATAAAAGAAAAAGGACTGAATGACCTTGAAGTGTTAGTCGCTTTTTCCGGTGAAGTGAAAGATAACGATGATGTGTTTACCGAAGAGGGAATGAACAAGGATAAAGAAGGCAAGACAATAAAAGAAAAGGCTTTGCCGGAAACATTCCATGCAGATGATTATGGAATCCTTGTTGTTGCAGAAAAATATCAGACAGGCTTTGATGAACCACTACTTCACACCATGTTTGTGGATAAGAAATTGTCCGGTGTAAAGGCAGTACAGACTTTATCAAGATTGAATCGTACTACAAGAGGAAAAGTAGATACCTTTGTACTTGATTTTGTGAATTCAGCAGAGGATATCAAAGCATCTTTTGAGCCATTCTATGAGGAAACTGTGCTCTTGGAGGAAACAGATCCTAATGTTGTATATGATATGAAGAATACCTTGGATGATTTCAGGGTATATCAGAAATCAGAAGTGGATAAATTTGCGGATATTTTCTATCAGAATGAGAATCAATCAGCTGGTGATCTTGGAAAGCTTCAGGGACAGTTAAGACCAGCAATAGACAGATATGAAGTGCTTGAGGTTGAAAAACAGGATATATTTAAGTCTACCTTGGCAAGTTTTAACCGTGTGTATGCCTATATTACACAGGTATGCAGATTATTTGACAAGGATATTCATAGATTCAGTATTTATTCAAAATTCTTATACACAATGCTTCCTAAGGGACATGGAGGAGAGAAGATAAATATTGATGACAAAGTTCTTCTTGAATACTATAAGCTGGAAAAAGACTTTGAAGGTCCGATAGAGCTTGAAAGCACAGAAGGCGGATATACACCTATCTCCGGTGATTCCGGTCATAGAGAGCCTAAGAAAGACCCGTTGACAGTAATCATTGATAAGATAAACGAAAAGTATGGCACTCATTTTACAGAGATGGATAAAGTTCTTGTTCAGATGGAAAATGATTATGCCAATCAGGAGAAATGGCAGAGCTACGCAAAGAACAATGACAGGGCAACATTTATGCTGTTATTTGAAAAGGATTTTCCGAATATGGCAGCAGACAGATATGAGCAGAATGACCAGTTTTTCAGAAAACTGTTTGATGATCCTGATATGATGAGGCAGGTAATGGAGACTGTAGGTTCTGTATTGTATGAGAGATTGAAGAAGAAATATATCTTTGATCCAAAGTCGGGAGTAATTGAAGAGGCGACACCGGAGACTTATGTGGAAGATACATATTTGACGAAGAAATAAGGAAGTGAAAACATGCAGTTAGGATGGATAGATTTTTCAAAAGAAGACCGGCAGAAGGCATTCGATGTGATTAACCTTCTGAGTGAACAGGGAGCAGTCGATGAACTTGGAATCGGCGTTATTCGTGATGCTTTTGCCAATTATTTCTTTCCGGGGACATCTACCATCCAGACTAGAGCAAAGTACTTCCTTATTGTTCCATATATGTTAAGGGAGGCTGTTGATGGCAGGTATGGAAAGGATGCAAATAGAGTTTTAAGAGCTATAGATTCTGCTGAAAAAGATTGTGGCATCAGATTGTTAGAAGCAGATCCCAAGGCAGAAGGTGTTATTGGAAGTCGTGTATTGCCAAAGGGCTGGGTGGCAAGAAAACCATCAGATATCTACTGGAATGGAATTCGTACCTTTGGAATATTCTGTGATTATGGTCTGTCTATACCGGAGTATGTTTCATTGGCGGTAAAGCTAAAAGAACAGAAGTCTGTCAGCCGGTTGGGAAACAGGAATGATGATGCAGAGGAAAATGATAAGGATGATTCGGATGCAGGAGACATCGGCAATATTAGATTCTGGAATCTTCCGATTTATCATGATGATTGGAGAGACAACCTTACAATAGAGCTGACGCAGGAGGAAGCATTCTATCTGGATAAGCAGATTCAGAAGTCAACGAAAGGGTCTCTTTTGGAATATGTGTTGAAAAATCATATTGATTTGAATGAATATGATGATTTTGCTTCTTTAACGGCTGAACTATCAGAAAAAGTAAGTGAAAAGCTGGCATATATGATGAAGCTTGCCTGCGATTTTAATAATCTGGTGTATATGGCGAGAGTAAGATACAATGTCATGCTTTCAGAAGACGAGAATACATACGCAAATGATGAATGGAGCAGGTTGCTTCCGGATATAAGGCATAATGCGACAGTAGATCTGGATGCAGTGTTTGGAGAATTGCAGCTGATAAATCCAAGGGCAAAGAGTTTTCTAAGTGGGATACAAACAGCATTTATGGCATCTGATATTGATATGGCTGATGAGCTGATTCGTAAGAGGGAACGGAGCCTGAAAGGAGCAGCCAGAGCAAAGTTAAGCAGAACAAAGGAATTTGATCATTCAAAATGGGTGGGCGGTGGAATGCTTGATTACAGATTCTCAAATGCCAGAAGGATTGTGAATGACATATATGCTGGGGAGGTGAATGCTGATGTTTAGACCGGATTCAAACCGAGATAGAACGGATTACAGCGGTATCTTGATGCCTCCGGATGGATATAGACTGGACAGAGCAGTAGGCACTACATATTCACTTGACCTGGAAGCACTCACAGCCGTGGCAATATGCCTTGGCTTATCAGAAGAAACAGATAGTAAACTTATGCAGAATCCCATTGGTATGCTAAATGCATTGCAGAAGGTATCAGATAAAATCGTGCTATTTTGTGAAGCTGGACAGATTAAAGTGCCAACAAAACCAACTGCACTATCTATTTTATTAGAGAAAATGGTAGTAGAAGTTGCACTGCCAAAGGACAGACAGCTTGGGAGATACCCGGCATTTCATCCGAAAACATGGATATTAGCATATGTAAACGCTGAGGGCGATAAAAAATATCGTTTTGTGGTAATGAGCAGAAATCTGACTTTTGACAGGAGCTGGGATATCAGCTTTGCAATGGATAGCAGTAAAAATGTCAGACAGAAGAAAAAGACTCAGCCTATCTGTGATTTTCTGGATTATCTTGTAACGAATGTGCATAATACCAGCAATAATGCCGGAAAGAAAAGAAACCTGATTCGTGGATTATGTGCAGACATTAAGGATGTATCCTTTTCACTTGATAGTAAAATATTTGGAGAGGATTTTGAAGTGCTTCCACTTGGTATTGGAAAAAATGCTTACCGGATGCAGGAGGATATTCTATTCTGCAAGGAAAGAGGAAATGCCAATTCGACATTTAATGAGCTTGTAGTGATGTCTCCGTTTTTATCAGAAAGTGTGATTGCAGATTTTAACCTGACAGACAGGGCATTGTCGGACTGTAAGAGAACACTTGTTACGAGACGTTCTGAGCTTGGAAAACTCAAAGCATCAGATGTAGATAATTTTACCATCTATGCATTAAAGGATGAGATTATAGATGGTGAGGAAGAAATTTCAGATGAACTCGCAGATAAAAAGAAACAGGATATTCATGCAAAAATCTATCTGAGAAGGAAATATTCAGATGTTGACCTGTAAGAGAAATAAGGGCTTTATTGCTCATATTGATAAGCTAAGAAGTTATTTGGATGCCCCGGAGGAGATTCATCTTGGAAGAAAGCCGGAGGATCTTCTGGAAACATTGGTAAATATGGTACTGGGTTCGCCAGCAATATGCATTTATCGTTCTAATGGAAGAAGCACAGCCAGAGCAACATCGCTTGCAAAGGTATTTGTCAATAATTTCAATTTGCCGGAGTCAACAGCTATCATTGATCTTGCTTATGGCAGATGCAGGGATGATAATTCCCATTGGCAGAATGTACTTAAATACTGTAAAGATGGCTGTTTTCAGGCAATGATTGATGAATATATCCATATGCTGAAAGAAACAGCAGGTTTTCAGTCGGATGGAAATCAGTATCAGATTGTGCATGACATGATGATGGATTCATTGAAGATACATACAGCCACCTATATCGCTGATACTTATCCTGATTTCAAAAAACGTATTAACGGAGCTGACAGGAAGAGTGATGGATGTCGAATAAGGTCGAGTTATGCAGTTGGATTTACAAAGGATGCAGGAGATAATTCCAAGGTAGTCATGCGTAAAGAAAATATCAGAAATGCCTTTAACTCACCAATGCGTCCATTTGTGCTCGCCACAACATCAATCGGACAGGAAGGATTGGATTTTCATAATTATTGTCGTGTGATTATGCACTGGAATCTTCCAAGTAATCCCATAGATGTAGGACGGATTTTGCGGACATTCAAAATAAAAAAGAATGTGGAGGTAACAGACAATGGCAAAATCATTATTTGAGGAACTGGGCGGCAAATACGAAAGGCAAGGGGATTATTTGATACCGTGCTTAACTGTACCCGCCGAAGAAGAACAGGCAATAGGCATCTGGGGGCAACGGCATTTAGATTATCTAAAACAGTACCGTAAAGTTACATACACCAATCTTCTTACAAGCGGCAGGCTAAACGCCTACCTTGCCGACATCAACAGACAGGCACAGGAACGCTTTGAAAGGCTCATAGAGGGTATGAAACAGGCAC
>CDZO01037707.1_pt1 | contig 48486 bp, 48 predicted proteins | sample 480641 | NCBI WGS metagenome assembly CDZO01 (sample SAMEA3182088, study PRJEB8094) | gut metagenome | biome: human; feature: gut; material: Stool; isolation source: human stools | place: Canada | collected 2013-02-05
GGCAGCTATGCGGCCAATGGCTGGTACTGGCTCCAGGAAATGGAGCGAAGGACGTGGGGATGGTATCTGTTTGACAGCGATGGGTACATGCTGACCGGATACCAGGCGGACCCCTCCGGCGAGGCATTTTTACTCTGCCCCGTCAAAGGCAGCAACGAGGGTAAGTGCATGATTACAGATGCAAGAGGTGCGCTCCGGATTGCGGAGAAGTACGACATGGTCCACCATCGGTATGTGTTTAATTGGTAGGAAATAATAGATATTTAGACATCTGTCCGATTACCCCTTAGAAAGGACGATGGATGAATAGTTTTATTGGATGGATTGGTGGAAAGAGGTTATTACGCAAGGAGATTCTAGGACGTTTCCCGGAGGATATCGGACGTTACATCGAGGTATTTGGAGGAGCTGGCTGGGTGCTCTTTGCAAAAGAGAAGCAAGCAGGTCAGCTGGAAGTGTACAATGACCGGGATGGGAATTTAGTCAATCTGTATCGCTGCATTAAATATCATTGCAGTGCCCTGCAGGAGGAGTTGCAGTGGCTTTTATCCTCTCGCGAACAATTTTATGATTATAAAGCGCAGATGGATATGAGGGGATTGACAGATATTCAAAAAGCTGCCCGTTTTTTTTATTTGATAAAAATAAGCTTCGGGTGCGATTACCGCACATTTGCAACTTCATCTAAAAGCATAGAGAATGCGATGGATTATCTGGGGAAAGTCCAAAAGAGGCTTCAGGGTGTGGTGATAGAGAACAAGGATTTTGAGAATTTGATAAGTGTCTATGACCGGAAGGATGCTCTGTTTTATCTGGATCCTCCTTATGTAGGGACAGAACGATATTATAGTGCTGCCTTTAGTATGAAAGACCATGAGCGTCTTGCAGATGTCTTAAAACATATCAAAGGAAAGTTTGTTCTTTCCTATAATAATGTAGCATGGATACATGAATTGTATTCTCAATATCCTTGTAAAGAAGTGACGCGTAACAATACATTGGCTGGAAATGCAAGCAATCGCGAGAGATACAAGGAAGTAATCATAACGAATTTCTGAAAAATATAACGATATTCGTTATAATATAACAAAACAGAAAAAAGACCTGTCGAAAGCGGTAAAATCATCCGTAAGGGGTGATTGGATGGTCAGAATTCATTTATCAAGGCTTCTTGGAGAGAAACGCTGGAGTCAGGCAAAATTAGCGAGAGTGACAGGAATCAGGGCGTCAACAATCAATGACATATACAATGAATTTGCTGAACGCATCAGCCTGAATCATCTTGACCGAATTTGTAAGGCATTGAATTGTGATATTTCAGATATACTGGAATACATACCGGATGAGCCATGATAATGAAGAGGTAAAAGGGCGTTTGATAGGAAATAAAATACCTTTCAAATGTCCTTTTATTTTTTGCTAATTTTCAGAAAGTAGTTGATTTTTGCAATTTATGCGAAAAGCTTTTGGGTTTTTCGCGAAAAGCTACATCCAGCGCAATTCCCCTGAACGAGTTAAAGAATGTATTTGGGGAAGCGGAGGCGCTCATTGTTTCAGAGGACAGCCTGTACGCTACCCTGAATCACCGGTTTCAGGCATATGCGTCCCAGTACAATCATTGTATGCCGGAGGAAAGCCGGATACCGGAGGTAAACGCTCCTGACGCGCTGTTCCTTGCCGTACAGTTAGAGGCCGCCAAGGATATGACAGAGGAAATGGCACAGGACGGCGATTATGAACCGGATTTCGATGAAGAAACCGGCTATGAAATTGAGCCATGAAGCAAGGGCTTGTGTTGATAACGGTGCTTCTGCTTGGCCTTTGCGGTTGTTCCTTGCAGGATGCTCCCCGGTCAGCAGAGGAAAGCATGGCGGTTGAGGAAAGTATGACGATAGAGGAAACCCGGCAGATTTGCTTACCGTCAGGAACAGCGGCGAGGGAGGACTGCGCCCTTTGCGGTTCAAGGAGTATTTGGAGTTATTACAGCAAACTGGACTCCATCGGTGTGCTGAACCTTGCAAGCGGGGACATCAGTGATCTGCGGATTTTTGAATATGAGGATGACGGTACGCTTAAGGATAATTCCGGGTATTCCAGTACGATGATGGTAGGTGACGGTGATGGCCGTTTCGGTCACATGATGGTCATGGGCGGCCGTGGTATCTGTGATTTAAGCCTGTCATGGGAGGAAGGCAAGGAAATTACTTTAGAAGAAATTGCCCCGCTGTACTGTCCGGATTGTATGAGCAAAATTGCAGAGCTGGACAAAAGCTGGGCGGATGAATTTCCTGATGGGAAACGCTGCCCCTATGCTATGATTGATTTTGTCACAGGGGAAATCTATTCCCTGAACGGAATCTGCACCACTTGTTTTATCCGGGATTATTACATGAATTTTGAGTTTGGGGACAGGGAGATTGAAGGCGTTATTGTCTATGCCCCGGAACGGTTCCCAAAAGAATAAGGAAATGCGAGGATAAGGTTGCAGGATAAAGAGATAGAAAAAAGAAATACGCGGAGGTTAAAAATCTATGGAGTGCGGGATGGGCAAGGCCCTCTGACACCGCAACTGCGGATGCAGGGAAAGTGGCTGGCAGACTGCGGTTTTTTACCGGGCGGTCATGTGGAAGTGAACTGTTCGGAGGGGATGCTTGTGATCCGTAGAACAAAGTCCGTCAGCGTTCTGGTTGCCGGGTCCCGTTCCATCACCGCCTTTGACCTCTCCCCTTATATCCCGCCGGACTGCGGCTTGATTATCAGCGGCGGCGCCAAAGGGATTGACACCGTGGCAGAGCGGTATGCTGCCGCACATGGGATAGAAAGCAGGGTGTTCAAGCCGGACTATGCAAGGTTCGGCAAAGCGGCCCCTCTAAAAAGGAATGATGAAATGGTGGAACAGGCGGATATGGTTCTTGCCATATGGGACGGGAAAAGCCGTGGCACAAAGCATACGATTGACTATGCCGCAAAAATCGGGAAAGAAGTCAAGGTAATTACAGTGACAGCAGAATAGCTTAGAAAAAGACATGGCGCATACCTCTTAGTGGGGTGTGCGCCATGCTTTTTCATTTTTGGAGGTGATTTAATGAAACAGGTCTATATCGCAAGCCCCCTGCGCGGGGATTACGATAGCAATATCCGAAATGCGGTGGAATATTGCAGGCTGGCGGCGGAAAGCGGTGTGCTGGCTCTGGCTCCCCATATCATTTTCAGCCAGTGGTGTAATGACACCATCCCGGAGCAACGGGAACAGGGGTTGAAGTTGGGGCTGGAACTGTTGGCCCACTCCGAGGAATTATGGGTGATGGGAAAGCAGATCAGCGAGGGTATGCGCGGCGAAATAGAATTTGCCGCAGCGCATGGCATCCCAACATTCTATATGCGGAACCCGACCGCTCCGCAGTATTACCCAATCAGCCCGGACGGAAACTGCCTGTTATCGGAAAGCGACTGTATTCCGAACAGCCGCAAAGAGAATTATGAGGGACAATGGATCATCCTTCGCCATGAGAATCTGGCAGAGGAACACCGAACCCCGTTAAACCAGCTATGGCTCTGCACCCATGGCCCCGGCTGCCCGGTCATCCACAAATTCAGCGATACCATTCATCTGCTCCACCCAGTTGACCGGGATCATTTGGCAATCGCAAGGGGCGAAGTGTATGGCGTTGCAAAGCCGGAAACGCTGGAATGGCTGACGGAACTCTACCCCGCACTGGGGGAGAACCTGACGGCTTTGCAGCCTGTGGCGGAGCCGGACGAGGACATGAGCCGATGAAGAAAAAAGAAAAACTGATTCTAAGCACAGCCCTAATCTGCATTGGCAGTATCTTCAACCTTTTCTTTACTGCGGCGCTCCACGGGCTTTTGTCAAGGGAGTATGACACGCTGACCCTTGTACCTCTGTTCCAGTGCATGACCGGACTGTTTACCCAGCGCCAGCAGCTTTTGATGTTTCTTTCCTTTGAGGGATTTATCTGCCTGTGCTGTGTCCTCTTTTGGGTGCAGAACGACCGGCCATATCAGAGCGATTTAATCAAGGTGGCCGGGGATATTTGCACACCGGCTCCGGTCGGTCAGTTCCAGCATGGTTCTTCCCGCTGGCTCAAAGAGGATGAAAAAGGCAAGACCTTTCGGACACAGGACATTGACCCTGCAAACCCGGTCATCAAAATGCTGTTGGACACAGGATACGATGATCTGCCATTTATGAAAAAAGAAACCGAACATGGGGAAACCGGGCGGGAGGAACAGCGGCAAGGCTCTGTCGAGACGGAACCGGACAAAGCCGATGCCCTCCCGCCTGTTTCTATAAAAAGCGAATTGAAGGAGGATGAAAATTTTGAAACGGTATCTTATGACGTTGCGGTTCCTGATTTAAGGCAGGAGGAACAGAAACGGGATAACCCCCAAGAGGAACCGCATACAGAGGAAGAAGCGCCTGACCCCAATAAGCTGTTTGACAGCGGTGGAATTGTGGTGGGCATGGAGAAGCATGGGAACCGGGAAACCCTGTACTGCATCGGGGATGACACCCACACCTTGACCATCGGCGCAACCCGGTCAGGAAAAACACGCTGTCTGGTAATCCAGTCTATCTGTTCCCTCGCGCTGGCTGGGGAAAGTCTGGTGATCAGCGACCCCAAGGCAGAGCTGTACGACTATACGGCGGGGTATCTGAAAAAGCTGGGCTATGAGGTAATCTGCCTTGATTTCAAAAACCCGGAGAAAAGCACGCGCTACAATCTGCTCCAGCCGGTCATTGACGCGGTAAAGGCAAAGGACATGGAACGTGCAGAGATGTACGCATGGGACATCACCAATATTCTTGTGGGCGACAATACTTCCAATGAAAAGATTTGGGAGAATGGCGAAAAGTCCACTATTGCGGCGGCTATCCTTTGTGTGGTGGTGGACAATGCAAAGCGGCCGCAGTACCAAAACCTGACCAACGTCTACTGGTTTATCGCTGAAATGAGCAAATCCGTGGGCGGCAAGTCCCCCATGAGCGAGTACATGAAGAAGCTGGACAGCAATCATCCGGCGCGGGCGCTCATGTCGATTGCGGAGGTGGCGCCCAGCCGCACCAAGGGCAGCTTTGACACCTCGGCGCTGACCACGCTCCGGCTGTTCACTTCCCGCTCTGTTTACTCAATCACCCATAAGAGCGATTACAACATCGCGGACATCGGAAGGAAAAAGCAGGCGCTGTTTCTGATCCTGCCAGATGAAAAGACCACCTATTACCCAATCGCCAGCCTGATGGTGTCCCAGCTTTATGAACTGCTGGTGCGGCAGTCGGATATGCGCGGCGGCCGTCTGGAACGCCGGGTTAATTTTGTCCTCGATGAGTTCGGCAATTTTACGAAGCTGAACGACTTTACCAACAAACTGACCGTGGCAGGCGGGCGCGGTGTGCGGTTCAACCTGTTCCTGCAATCCTTTGAACAGCTTACACAGAAGTATGATAAGGAAACCGCCGCCATCGTCAAATCCAACTGCCAGACATGGATTTATTTACAGGCGGACGATAAGGAAACCTTGCAGGACGTGTGCGACAAGCTGGGCAAATACACCACCTCGGCTTACCAGCTATCCAGCCAGCACGGGCGGTATGTGAACCCAAGCAGCTCCCACAGTATCAGCCTTGTGGCGCGGGAGCTTCTGACCACGGATGAGATACGGCGGATCTCCCGCCCCTATCAAATCGTAATCAGCAGGGCGCACCCTGCCATGATGACCGCCCCCGATCTGTCCCAGTGGCATTTTAACAAGATGTGCGGGCTGGGCGGCCCGGAGCATAACCGAAAGGTACGGGAGGCCAGAGAAGCGGCGCGGCCTGTCATTTCCCAAAAGACGGGGGAAATACCGCTGTGGAATATCTGGGTGTACTACACCAAGGACTTGCAGCTTAAAGAAGCGCAGCAAAAGTCACAGGCGTTTGCTTCTCAGGCAGGCGCAATGTTTTCATCCCTGAAGGGATACAAAAAAGGAGGTTCAGACAAGAGTGAAGATGACGATTAAAAATGGAATAAGCAAATTGAGGGCGGCGGCCGTAACCGGGTCAGCCGCTCTTTTCATGCTGGGAAGCAGCACCACGGCATATGCGGCTGGTATCTCCGACAGCCAGATTGCCAAAGGCACGGAAAAACTCATTCAGGACGCCACCACATGGCTGATGGTGCTTGCCCCGGTTGTGGCGGGGCTGCTGATCATCTATTTCTGTATCAGGCGTTCCGCTGCTGACGAGATGGATCAGAAGAAATGGAACAACCGCATTGTGGTGGCCGTGGTGTCCTGCATCGGCGCGGTGCTGGGCAGCGCCACCCTCAATATCATCATCGGCTACTACAAGTAAGCCGGAGCATCAAAACCGTGAGAATCCGCAGGGAAAGCCTGCGGTTTTTCTATATCCAAACAAAATTCAAATCAAAAAGGAGAACAAACACAATGAAAAACATGATGAACATGGTATCCGCAAAGGTCAACAATCTGGCAGTCCGGGGCTATGTCAAGGGCTTGCAGGCCAAGGACAAAATCAGGGAGACTTTAACGAGTCAGAGCGGTGAAGGCTTCGTGGACACGGCTCTGAAAATCCTTATCAGTGTTGTGGTCGGCGCTCTGCTGCTGGCGGGCTTGTATATGCTCTTTAAGGATACGATCCTCCCCACCCTGACCCAGCGTATCAAAGACCTGTTTGATTACAAGGGTTAATTCCACTCGGCACGGCCGTCCCGCATGGAGCGGGGCGGCCCATTCTTTTACAGGAGGCAGCGAACATGAAAGTAAGTGCAAAAATTACGGCGCAGTTTGAGGACGAGGGCAGGCTGAAAGCCATCGCCACGGTATGCCTTGATGGAAAATTCCTGATTACCGGCGTCCGTGTGGCAGACTGCGAAAAGGGGCTGGCGGTGTTCATGCCCAGCCGCAGGCTGAAAACCGGGGATTACAAAGACATCTGTTTCCCCATTACACCGGGGTTTCACAAGCAGATCAAGGACACCGTTCTTTCCGCTTATGAAAAGGCAAAACAGCCGGAGGAAGAAACGCCGCTCTTGGAGCGGGAGCCGGAAGCAGAGCCGCAGGGATAAGGCATGAGGAAGATAACGCCCGGTGGGAAAAACAGATCCCACCGGGCAGGGAGGTGATTATTTGGAAGTAATCCTTGTGCTGCTGATTGTGGCGGTGTTAAACGGCGCGGTGGCGTTCATCGACAGTATGCTTGCAGACCTTGTTCCCATGACGCTCCATGCCGACCAGTACATGACAGCGGCCAGCGGCGGCAGCATGGTGGACGTTCTGTTTCAAATCCTGCTGGGGTTTGGCGTATCACTGATTATCCTGAAATTCTTAAAAAAGGGATTTGAGTGCTATGTCATGTGGACGGACGGCGACCCGGACAGTGAGCCGACCCAGCTTATCATCCGGTTTGTGCAGGCAATCGCCGTTGCCGTCTGCTTTCCGGTCATGTACGGCTGGCTGGCAGACATTACGGAGAGCCTGACGAACCAGCTTATCACGGCAATCGGGGCATCCACCAATTATGACTGGCAGGCATGGGTAAACGGCCTGTCCTCGGCGGGGCTTGTGACCGCCATTTTCGGGCTGGTGTTTGTCATCTGCTACTTTATCCTCTATTTCCAGTTCCTCATGCGGGGCGTGGAGATTATGATCCTGCGGATTGGCCTGCCCCTCGCCTGCACCGGCCTTTTGGACAATGACAAAGGCGTGTTCAAGACCTACCTGACCAAGTTTTTTCAGTCCACGGTGGCGGTCATGGTGCAGATCAGCCTTTGCAAACTGGGCGTGGGCATGATGATGAATGTGGGGATTAACCTCAATGTCTTTTGGGGGATTGCCTGTCTGGTCCTTGCCATCAAGACGCCGAGGTTCCTGTCCGAATTTATGGTTCCCACCGGCGGCGGTGGCGGTATGGTAAACAATATCTATCACTCTGTCCGTCTGGTCGGCATGGCAAAAAATCTGATGAAGTAAGGAGGTGGCGGCATTGATTACCCTTGACGATATTTCCACGGCCGTCATCGTCCTGATCCGGGCGGGAGCCGTGTTCCGGTTGATCTACTGCATGGTGCGGCTCCAAGGGGCGGAGGAAGAACAGACGCAGTTTAAGAAACGCGCCAAGAACACGGTGCTGTTCTATGTGCTGGCGGAATGTATCTGGCAGATTAAGGACATTGTGTTCTACTATTACGGAGCATAGGAGGCCAAAATGAACGAAATCAACCTGTACATCCCTACCGGGGTAAAAGCGGAAAACGAACTGTTCAACGGCTTCGGCAGACGGGAGCTGTTGCAGAGCGCCATCGGCTCCCTGTCCGGCGGGGCGGTGGCGGCTCTTTTATGGCTATTTGCCGGAAATGTGGCGCTGACCGTTGTGGCGGTGCTGTCCGGCATCTTCGGCAGTGTGATGATGTGTACGAAAGACCAGAACAACCAAAGCGTGGTTGACCAGATCGGCAACATGGCCCGGTTCTGGCGCAGCCAGCAGATTTACCCCTACCGCATGATGGACGAGTGGGGGATGAAGAAAGGAGACTGACATTTGAAATTTCTTGACCTTTTTGCAGGAATCGGCGGATTCCGTAGAGGTCTCGAAAGAAGCGGGCATACCTGTGCAGGTCATGTCGAAATAGATAAATACGCAAACAAAAGCTATATGGCGATGTATGAGCTGGAACCCTGCCCGTATGGGCTGGACTCCGGCTCTAATTTTTATAAAATGTGCAGCCCGGAGGTGAGAAAAGACTGTGACGGAAAAACGTGTAAAGGCGAATGGTACGCCAAGGACATTAAGCAGCTCAGAGCAGGAGAAATTCCAAAAGCTGAAATCTGGACTTTTGGGTTTCCTTGTACCGACATTAGTATCAGCGGCCGAATGGCAGGACTTCATGGAGCAAGAAGTGGACTCTTTTTTACGGTCGTTGGTCTGCTCAAAGGCACGGCTCCCGAAGATAAGCCCCGATACCTTATCGTTGAGAATGTTAAACATCTTGTGTCAAGCGAAAGAGGCACAGCTTTTACCACCGTTCTCTTTGAACTATGGGAAGCAGGGGATGACTGTGAATGGTGTGTTGTCAATTCCAAAGATTTTGGAGTCCCCCAGCACCGGGAAAGAGTGTACCTTGTTGGACATCTTAGAGACGGATGTGCCGGAAAAGTATTTCCTTTCTGCGGAACAAACCCTGCGCCTGTTAAAAGACTCGTAGACGGAAAGCAGGGCAAGCGGATTTACGACCCGTCCGGCACGTCCATCACCCTGACTGCCAGCGGCGGCGGGTTTGCCGGAAGAACCGGGCTGTATGCCGTATCAGTCAACCGTAATGAGGGCATTACCGGAGAACTGGAACAAGCCCATACCCTGACCGCCAGTGACGGCAGGGGGCTGAACCGCAATCAGGAACAGAATGCCGTGCTGTCGCAGATACCGCCCTGCGCCGCCTTTATCGACCTGTCGAAAGAGCCTAAATTTACAGACAAGGCCAGATGCCTGCGGGCAAGGCAGTATTCCGGTATCGGCAATTTCAAGGGGGAAACCTCTGGTATTTTTCTTTGTCAGGGACACCCGGATTGCGTCAGGGCGGTCATCACCCCTGACCGGCTGAACAAACGGCAGAACGGGCGGCGGTTCAAGGAACCGGGCGAACCCAGCTTTACCCTCACCTGTCAGGATCAGCATGGCATTTTGATTTGCTGCCATGAGGACGGACTCCCTATCCGGGAAGCGAAAAAAGACGGCTGCACGATGGCGCGCCATGGGGATGGGATCAACCTTGCTTATCCAAACAGCACGGTCAGCAGGGGGCGTGTTGGAAAACAGTGCGCCCAAACCCTGCTGACAGGCGGGAGTATGGGCGTTATGCTGTGCTGCCGTATCCGCAGACTGACGCCGAGGGAATGTTTCCGGCTCCAAGCCTTTGAGGATTTCCTGTTTGACCGTGCGAAGGCGGTGGGAATCAGTGACGCCCAGCTTTATAAGCAGGCGGGAAACGCCGTGACGGTCAACGTGGTCTATGAAATTGGGCTGCGGCTGGCGGAGATTGGGGGCGGTGTATGAGGTTTCAGGTAATCTATGCCGACCCGCCGTGGGCGTACCAAGTCTATTCTAAAAAGGGACAGGGACGAAGCGCCGAAAACCATTATCACACCATGGACAAAGAGGACATCTATGCCCTTGATGTGGCCGGGATTGCGGCAGAGGACTGTGTGCTGTTCCTGTGGGTGACATTCCCCTGTCTCCTTGAAGGATTGGAAGCGATACGGCGCTGGGGATTTACTTACAAGACACTCGGCTTCTGCTGGGTGAAACGGTGTAAAAAGCAGACAGACAAATGGTTTTGGGGGCTGGGCTTTTGGACGAGGGCAAACCCGGAACTTTGTCTGATTGCGACTAAAGGCAGACCGAAACGCGCGTCCAAGGCAATCCACTGTATTGTAGACACACCGGTGGAGCGCCACAGCAAGAAGCCGGACGAGGTGCGCCGCCGTATTGAACTGCTTATGGGGGATGTTCCCCGTGTGGAACTGTTCGCAAGGCGGAAGTATGACGGCTGGACGTGTTTAGGCGATGAGATCGACGGTCTGGACATCCGGGAATCTATTCAAATCTTAAAGGAAATGGAGGACGGAAATGCTATGGATTGACAACATTGACCTGTTTGTTGCGGCGCTGCTTTTTGCCCTGTTTGCAGGGCTGCTCTGTGACATGGCGCTGCGCCGGTATCTGAAGCGGGAGGAACTGCCGCACACCGCACATATCACGATGGCGGTGGCGGCAGTCTTTTTATGCCTGTACGGGTTTTCCATGGAGGCCCTGCGTTCTATCCTGCTGTGCCAAATCCTAATACTGGCGGGAGCTTGTGACGCCGCTGCTTATGAGATACCGGACTTTCTGCATCTGCTGATTGCCATGGCGGGGCTGGTGGGGTTTCAAACCCTGCCGGCCCTTTTAGGCTTTGTTCTGGTTCCCCTGCCATTTCTGATTGCCGCTGTCAAAACGGACAAAATTGGCGGCGGCGATGTAAAGCTGATGGCGGCCAGCGGCTTTGCCCTCGGCGTAACAGGCGGTGTCTGGATGATGATATGGGGACTGTTCATGGGGCTTTTATGGAACGCAGCTTTCCGGCGTGAAAAACCGAGCATCCCCCTTGCGCCTTTTCTGGCTTTTGGCTGTTTTATGGCGCTGATGCCTACTTAAATCAATTTGGAGGAAAACGAACATGAAGAAATTACTGCAAAACCGCATTGTGGTGGGACTGATCTGCATTGTCACCGCCCTCATCATCTGCTTTGGGCTGACGCCCATGTTTAACGACGCCTTGAAATCCAAGGTGGAAATCGTGCGTGTCAGCACGGAAATCAAAAAAGGCGATGAAATCACGCCGAAAATGCTGACAACCGTGGAGGTGGGCGGCTACAATCTCCCCGGCAACGTCATGTATAAGGCCGAGGACGTGATTGGAAAATATGCCAACACCGATCTTTATAAAGGCGATTATGTGCTGGAAAGCAAGCTGTCTGACACACCCCAGCTTAAAAATGAGTACCTGACCGGGCTGGACGGCACGAACCGGGCGATTTCCGTTACCATCAAGTCCTTTGCGGCCGGTCTTTCCGGCAAGCTGGAACGTGGCGATATTGTTTCTTTGATTGCCAGTGACGTGGGCGAGGCCAGACAGACGCTGATCCCGGCGGAACTGCAATATTTGGAGATTATCGCAACCACCGCCAGCAGCGGCACGGACAATAATGTGCAGGAGGAACCGGAGGACGGCGAGGACGCGGAGCTTGCGTCTACCATTACTGTCCTTGCAACCCCGGAACAGGCAAGGCTTCTTGCGGAACTGGAACAGACCGGGAAGCTCCACGCCGCCTTAGTCTATCGCGGCGGCAGCGAGAACGCACAGAAATTCCTTGAGGAACAGGCCAAAGTGCTGGAAGAACTCTATCCGGTGGAACCTGTGGAAAGCGAGGGCGAAAGCAATGAAAGCGAGAATACAGACAGCACACCGGCACCGGCTCCCGGTGAGGACGCCAATGCTGCTGCGGAAACCGGAGAACAGGACTAAGGGAGGGGCGAGACGATGGAACAGGATAAGATTTTAGCGGTCATGGGCAGCCCCGGCAGCGGAAAGACCACCACCGCTGTGAAACTGGCGGCTGCCCTTGCAAGGCGGAAGAAAAATGTCATCGTAGTGTTCTGCGACCCCTTTACGCCAGTCATGCCGGTTCTGCTTGCCCCGGACGCCATCCATGACACTTCCCTCGGAGAACTGCTGACCGCACCGGGGCTGACACAGGCGAATATCTTAAATGCCTGTGTCCCTGTGCCGGACAGCGACTATATCAGCCTGCTGGGATACAAAAGCGGGGAAAGCCTGATGCAGTACCCGAAGATTACGAGGGACAAGGCGGTGGAACTGTTCGTTTCCCTGCGGTATCTGGCGGATACCATCATTTTGGACTGTACCGCTGTATTTGAAGCCGACCCCGCATCCTTTGTGGGGATTGAGATTGCGGATCGGGTGCTGCGGCTGGGGACGGCAAACCTCAAGGGGATTTCTTATTTCCAGACCCATAACCCCATGCTGGAGGACAGCCGCTTTGACAAGGGACGGTTCCAGACCGCCATCGGCTGCTTAAAGGTCGGGCAGGACTGGGAGGCTGTATCCGGGCAGTATGGCGGTGTAGGCCATGTGCTGCCCTATGTGGCGGAGCTGGAACAGCAGGACAATGAGAGGACATTGTTCCAACCGCTGAAAGCACAGGAGAGCCTTCCATACAATACGGAAATCGACAGGCTGCTCGGCAATCTGTTTGGACTCCAGACGGCGGCCGCTTTCAAAGGTAAGGGTGTGAAAAAAGGAAAAGCGTCCACACAGCCCGCCCCGGCGCAGGCGGCACAACCGGCTAAGGCAAAAGGCGGGTTGAAGCTGCCCTTTACGAAAAAACGGGGTGAGTTTTAATGTTTACAATCCGTCACATAGAACTTGCGGAAGCAAACGCCTATGTGACCGAATACCACCGTCATCACAAGGCCGTGAGGGGACACCGTTTCTCCCTTGCCTGCTATGTGGACGGCCGTCTGTGTGGCGTTGCCATCGTGGGGCGGCCCCGGTCACGCCGGATCGACCAGTACACCACGGTTGAAGTGCTGCGTCTGTGTACGGACGGCACAAAGAACGCCTGCTCCAAGCTGTACGGAGCCTGTGGCCGGGCGGCAAAGTCACTGGGATATGACCGGATGATTACCTATATTTTGGAGAACGAGGACGGCGCAAGCCTGCGGGCAAGCGGCTTTTCCTACTGTTACACCGGCCGGGGCGGGAGCTGGAACCAACCGGGCAGGCCGAGGACGGATCAGGCGCCCACCTGCCCCAAGCATTTGTACGAAATCATCCTCAATCGAAAGGAGGAACCCGAAATTGCAGGAAGCAATCAATATTCATGATATTGGCTTTATGAGCGGGGAAACCCGCCTGCGGCCTTTCCCGGAAGTCCTGAAAGAAGTGCAGGAGCATATCACCAAGCATTATGCGGCTACCCTGAAAGACGACCCGGACGAGAGCCGGGAACTGATTAAAAGCTATATCCAGAAATACCTTGAAACAAACCGGATTGGCGTGGCTGATACCGAGCCGGACGAACTGTGCGAACTGATTTATGGAGAGATGACCGGCTTTTCGTTTCTGACAAAATATCTTTACCGGGACGATGTGGAGGAAATCAACATCAACCAGTGGAAAGACGTCAAAATCACTTATTCCAACGGCGATATTCTGCCGAGTAAAGAGCATTTCAATTCTCCCCAGCACGCCATTGATGTGATCCGCCGTATGCTCCACAAGTCCGGCATGATTTTTGACAGCGCGCAGACCATCGTGGTGGGGCATCTTTCCAACAAAATCCGTATCACAGTTATGGGGGACGGCGTGATTGACAAAGACAAGGGGCTTTCCGCTTCTATCCGTATCGTCAACCCCCGGAAACTCACGAAAGAGCAGTTTGTCGGCTTTGGCACGGCAACCGCTGAAATGCTGGACTTGCTGGCGGCCTGTTACTGCCACGGCGTTTCCATGTGTATCACCGGGGCGACTTCCAGCGGCAAGACCACCCTCATGTCATGGATTTTGGGACAGGTTCCCTATAATAAACGCATTGTCACGCTGGAACAGGGCTGCCGGGAATTTGACCTGACTGTGACAGACGAATCGGGGAATGTGCTGAACAACGTGGTACATCTTGTCACCCGTTTTTCCGATGATCCCAAGCAGAACATTACCCTTGTGAAGCTCTTAGAAACCACGCTGACCATCAACCCGGACTGTGTGGCCGTGGCCGAGATGAAAGGCGCCGAGAGTATGCAGGCCATCAACGCGGCAAATACCGGCCATGCCGTGATTACCACCATCCATGCCAATTCCTGCGCCGACACCTATTACCGCATGGTGACGCTGTGCAAGCAGAGCTATTCCATGGATGACGCCACCCTGATGGGGCTGGCGACCAAGGCTTTCCCTATTGTGGCTTTTGCAAAAAAGCTGGAGGACAACAGCCGCCGCCTGATGGAGATTTGCGAGTATGAATATCTGCCGGATGGGAAACAGCGTATGCGTACCCTGTTCCGGTTCAACATTACAGACAACCAGATGGTGGACGGCAAGCCGAAGATCATCGGCCACTATGAAAAGGTGGAACCGCCATCGGAAAGCCTGCTCAAGCGCCTGCGGGAAAACGGTATGTCCTACACGGCGCAGCAGCGGCTTTTCTGCGCATGAAGGAGGTGTCCAGCATGAGCCTTGTCGCAATGAAACAGCCCTATCTTTTACAGGTCATGTACGATGATGAACCGTTGAATCCTCGTACCGATTATGACAACTTTGGTAAAATGGTGTGCTGGCACAGCCGCTACAATTTAGGGGACGAACATGATTTTGAGGACACGAACGAACTCTTGAAATCGCTGGCGCGGGACAGTGTAGAGCCGGACGCGCTGATTAGCCTTGTACGCTCAGGCAAGGTTGAGGGTATAAAGTTGGAGTACAACCAATCTGACGGTGGCTGGGCGGTCAGTGAGTACGATGATTATTTTAAGAAATGGTTCACCACTTTTTTTGAGGGAAGCATGGCGGATAACAAGCAGGATATTTTTGAGGATATTTTGAACACGCTGCCAGACCAACTGCTTTATGCACTTGCCAGTGAAAAGAACCTCATTCTGCCGCTGAACCTTTACGATCATTCAGGGCTTAGTATGTCAGTATCCTCTTTTATTGGGCGCGCCCAGCACGCTGAATGGGATTCCGGTCAGGTGGGATGGATTTATGCCACCGCCGACAGCATTCGCGCCGAGTATGGAAACTGTTCTGCGGAAAGTGTGGAAAAGGCAAAGGCGCTGTTAAAATCCGAGGTAGAAACCTACAACTATTATCTGTCCGGTCAGTGCTATGGTTTCCGGCTTTACGAAAACGGCGAGGAAATGGATAGCTGCTGGGGCTTTTTAGGCGCGCTTCAGGATGTGTTGAAAGAGATTGTCGGGGAGGTTCTGCCGGAGAGCCACCGGGACATGGTGGATCATCTCCACGAAGTCTCCGATACCGTCACCCGTGCAAAAGGCTATGAGGATTTCATGGAGGATTTTGAGGAAATGGAGGAAGCATGATGAATCGGATTACAATGGAAGAATTAAGCAATATGAGAGGTAAGGAAGGGCTGATTATTCAGGGCTGCGGCGGCGACTTAAAGGAATGGGTTGATGGGATTAACGGCCTTTTGACAGAGGAAGGAATCCTGCTGAATGGGGATATATTCCGTGATATATCTGTATTCGAGAATCAAGGAAGAACCTGTCTGCTGTTCCCCATGGAAGATGTGGAGCTGAATGTTGGCAAACTGGCGGTATGGAGAATAAAAACGCATGAAAATTTTGCCGGTACATGGTTAAGTGACTATCTGGACAACTATATTGACCGGGAAGAAATGGAGGGAGAAAGGGATTGACAATACTTGTAACGATTGCGTTTTTACTGGCGGTAACGGGCAGCTTTTTGATGCTCTCGTTATCGCCCTTTTCTTTTCTGGAGGGGTTGGCCGCCTATGTGCAGCCGAAAAACCCATCCATGAAAAGCAGGATTGAGAAAAGCCGGAAGAACAGGCAGCCGAGGGGGATCAAGCTGTTATTTCTGGAAACTAAAGAAACCCTGCGCGTCACAGGAAAATCAGGGATGTTCACGGTGCTGTGCATCCTTTCCATGCTGCTGTTTGTGCTGGGCGTAATGATTGCCCTTACCATGAAGAACGGTTTGCTTGTGCCGGTGCTGGCGGTGGGGTTTGCCCTGCTCCCGTTCTATTATGTGAAATTAACGGCGGGGCGGCACAAAAAACAGATCAACACGGAACTGGAAACGGCGCTCTCCATCATCACTACCAGCTATCTGCGCGGGAAAAACACCATCATCCGTGCCATTGAGGAAAACACTCCCTATCTGAACCCACCTGTGGCCGAGGTGTTCCGAAACTTTTTGCTGCAGGCCAAACTCATCAACTCCAATCTGAAAGAAGCATTGGAGCAGATGAAGTCCTGTATTGATAATGCGGTGTTCCACGAGTGGGTGGACGCGGTGGTGGCGTGTCAGGACGATTATAACTTGAAGTCCACCCTGCCGCCCATCGTGGCAAAACTCAGTGATATGCGCGTGGTGTCTGCGGAGCTGGACTTGCTGCTCTTTGAGCCGGTAAAAGAGTACATCACCATGATCGTGCTGCTGCTGGGCAGTATCCCGCTGATGTATTTTCTCAACGCGGAGTGGTACAAGACACTGATGTTTACGCAGTTCGGCAAGGCACTTCTGGCAGTCTGCGGCGTGGTTCTGTTTATCTCCATCGCCGCCGTTGCCAAACATACCCGGCCGATTGAGTACAAGCGGTAAGGAGGCGGAACGAAAATGCAGAATATGATTTTACTTCTCTTTGCCGCGTTCTTTTCGCTGGGGCTGTATCTGATATTGGCACAGGCGTTCAGGGTTCCCACCTACAAAGCCACCAAAGCGGTGCTGGGAGCCGTCAAAAAGAATAAGAAAGCGGCGAAAAATTCAGACGCTATCATCACGGAGCTGGCGGCAAAGCTGGCAAAGATTCTCCCCATGGACGATTACAAACGGCGCAAGCTGACCGCCACGCTAAAGTCCGCTGAAATCCCCATGACTGCCGAACAATATGCGGCAGAAGCCATAGTAAAGGCGGGGTTGGTATTCCTCTGTGCGGTTCCCTGCCTGCTGGTGGTTCCCATTATTGCCCCGGCGTTTGTGATTGTTGGGATTGCGGTTTATTTCAGTGAAAGCACGAAGGCTGATAAGAAGATTACAGCCAGACGGGAGGAAATTGAATATGAACTGCCCCGGTTTGTGGCAACCATCACGCAGGAACTTCAGGCCAGCCGCGATGTGCTTTCCATGCTGGAAACCTATCAGCGGAGCGCCGGGAAAGCCCTGAAAAATGAACTGGCGATTACCGTGGCGGATATGCGAACCGGCAACTTCGAGGGGGCGCTGACACGGTTTGAGGCCAGAGTGTCCAGCGCACAGCTTTCCGATGTGGTGCGGGGGCTGATCGGCGTCCTGCGCGGGGATGACGGCGTAGCATTCTTCCGTATGCTGTCCCATGATATGAAGCAGTTGGAACTTCAGCGCCTGAAAAAACTGGCGCTGGAGCGGCCGCCCAAAATCCGAAAATACTCATTTATGCTCCTTGCCTGTATGCTGCTCCTGTTTATGGGCGTGATGGGCTATCAGATCCTCGGCACCATGTCGGGGATATTCTAAGGAGGGAGGCTTATGTTTTGTAAGATACTGAAATCCAAGCGGGGCGAAGGATATATTGATGTGGCAATCGGGCTTTTATGCCTGATGCTGGTGGTTGCCCTTGCCGTCAGCTTCCTGCCGGTTTTTACCGCCAAACAGCAGCTTGATATTTTCGCTGCGGAGATTGTCAGGCAGGCTGAAATTGTGGGCGGCACGGATGTGTCCTCCCGCATCAGCGACATGAAAACGGAAACCGGCCTTGACCCGGAAATCCGCTGGGACTGCGATTATTACAGAGGGAAAAAGGTGCAGCTAAACGGTGACATCGAGGTGACGCTGACAGAAACCGTAGACATCGGCTTTTTCGTCTTTGGCTCTTTCCCGATTGAGATCAGAGCCAAGGCAACGGGAAAATCCGAAGTCTACTATAAGTGAGGTGGAGCCTATGCGAATCAGAAATGTCCTGCGGAACAAAAAAGGCGAGGCCACCATACTGACGGTTGCCCTGATTTTGGGGCTGCTTCTGCTGATGTGCGCCACGGCAGAGTTTTTCCGGCTGGCGATCATCGTGCAGGGTGTCCGTGACGGACTCCAGCAGTCGGTCATCACGGTGGCAACCACCAATTATGACGAAACCTATAACGGTCTGCGGGAGGGGTATTCCGGGGGTTATGTGCTATCCGGCGACCGCTGGCAGGAAAACCTTGACTATGATGATGTACTTGCCCGGATGGGTACTCTTTTGGGCGCTGATATGGAAGGCGGCACGCTGACCAAGTGGCAGCGGTCAGGATATGAATACCGGCTGTCAGGGCTTGACGTGGAGATTGTCAATACGCCCCTGACGCCGGGAAACACAAACAAAAACTTTGAAGCGGACGCCCGGATCACCATTGAAATCCCGTTGTCCTTTGGCTGGGGCATGGTGCCGCCGCTTCAAATGGAGGTTAGGACAAGGGCGGCCTATATGCCAAAATTCTAAGGAAATTCTAAGATTTCAGAAAATGTCTGGACGCGCAGGCAGATTCCCCTTATAATGGAGTCGGGTAAAGAATTTGGGTAAATAGGGCTGAACTGTTCATCCAATCAATGAAAGTGAGGCCATACAATGAAAAACGAATATAATAAAAAGAAACGCATTACCATTATCACGCTTTCCGCTTTGGCGGTCTGCCTTGCAGCCGGTCTGTTCTGGTACATGGGTACGCTGGGGAATACCCAGCCGCCTGCGGCACAGACAGAGAGCCAGCCGGAACCAGAGCCGAGCGTTACCGTACCGGAAATCAAGCCGGAAAGCACCACGGCGCCAAGCACTTCCACACCGGAAACCACCTCGGAATCGGAAACCACGTCTGAACCAGAGAAAGAAAGCAGCTCCGCAGCGGGAACCGTGGCCGGGGATGTGCAGGCAAAACCCTCAGAGGGCAAGCCGAAATCACCAGCAGAAGCAACGCCCCCGGCAGAGCCGCCCAAGGGTACACCTGAAAGCAGTGCGCCGGTAGAGAACCCGGACGCAAGCGGTCAGTGCCAGCCAGAGCATACGCCCCAGCCGGAGCCGGATCAGCCGCAGGGTGGGGAAAAACAGAACGGGAAAATTTATGTTCCGGGCTTTGGGTGGATTGAGGACGAGGGCGGCGGCTCTAATGTTCACGAAGCACCAAATGCCGGAACCGGTAAGCCTGTTGGCGAAATGTAAAAGTGAATAAAACATTTATGAGGGTACAGTCGTATTGGCTGTACCCTCATTTTTTGGAGGTGCAAATTGAAAAAAATCCTTTCAGCATTACTGTGTCTGGCAATGCTTTTTTCTTTGTCCGTACCAGCACTTGCGGACGGAAACCCGAATATAGACGGCGGTGGCGGCGGCATGGGACAGGGAACCAGTCAGAACTCGTGGACGCCGGGGCGTGACGGGGTGCGTGTAACGATTATCAGAGACAGTGACAATACCCCTGTCTCTACTCCCATTGATTTCTCTAATCAGGGAAATGGGGACATTGCTTTACATTTTGATAAAGTCAGTAAAATCTCTTATCGTAGTGGTTCAGGATTGACACCTCATACTGACAAATATGATTGTTTTAAGCCAGCTAACACTATGCCCCGCATTATCAGCAGCGGAAGTGGAAACGCCAACATTGAAGCAATCCGCAGTTACTTTTGCCGTGAGGGAACCATGCGGGACATAGCGGCGGCCACTGGGTTTAACTATGATGACTTAATCAGCGGCAGCTACAAAATTCTTTTGGAACCCATCGCCTATTTCAAATACAGCGGCGTGATGTTCGCCATGACCGCTACGGAAGCGGCGCTCTATAATAAACAGGTGGCCGGCGGCCTTAGAAGTAAGATGGTATCGCTGACGCATAAAAATCTCCCCCTTGCCATGTTCCTTGAAACCTCTGATTTGGGATTCCCGGCGTGGGGCGGCTCCACCACGGATAAACAGAATGACGATACCATTATTGCACAACTGGGTTTAGGCATTGTCCGCTTTTCTGAACCAGACCCGGAACCGCCCAAAGAAAGCGATGTGACTTATCGCTGTGACACAGAGGTGGTTACTTCCGTGCTGCTGTCCACCGGCTCGCAGAAAACGCCAGACAATCCGGCTTATGCGACATTCTCCATCAATGGCAGGACATATTCCCACACGGATATTTATATCCCGGAGGGTGGAAGTCAGCTTGCATGGGTAAAATGGCGGACGCCCAAGGAACCGGGTGTCATTACCATCACGATCCGAAGCAACTGCTCCACCAGCACCAATCATATCACAGCGCAGATTGTTGACCTTGACAAGAACCCGCCGCCCGATCCGCAGGCCAATGACCGCAATGACGGCTATTCCATTCCGGCAAAACCGTCCAAACCGAATGTGACGAGCCTGACATGGGGCGAATGGGACTGCTGGTGGCATGAGTATTGGGTATGGCACTCGGATGGGGACGGCGGCGGGTATTATTGCGATCATGGATGGTGGGAGTATACGTGGATTCCGTATTCCGCCAGCCTGACAGCCACATTCAAGACCCAGCCTGACGAAAAATCGCCCACCGCATCCGGCAGGCAGATGAAAAGCGGCTATGGGCTGAATGCCAGCGTATCGGCACAGGTGCGATCTACCGCCCCCAACAGCCATATTACAGGACTCCAGAACGTGGTGGCCTACTTCCCCGAATTTAACTATGCGACTTATTGGAGGTTGCTGAAACGCCTGAACACGGGACTTTCCAGCAGCTTTGAATTTCAGAAAAACAAATACAGCACCTATGGCCGTCCATCACATTTTTCGCCGGTGTGGGTGCGCCCGTAAGGGCATAGAGTAGCACAAACTCTATGTCCGCGGGTTGTTAGTGAATTTCACTATTTGCAAAGTGATTCCCCAAGTATCAACGGGGTATTATCAACCGACTTATCCGTAGGGGAAACCCGATGGGGAGTGCAGCATGTCGGCAAAGCCGTAAGTTAGCGAAACTATTGTAGCTACGACGTAACGGCAAGATAAAAGGTTAAATATGAGGATAAAGGCTGGATTGCTTGAATGGTAGTCCGAGGAGCACCAGGCGACTGCACGAACGCAGAATAGTTGAAGCGTTCGGCGGTACAGGAGTTACATCAACCATATGTGTAACAGTCCGTGATACTTGTACCGGCCAACTGCGATAAGCAGATAAAGGACGAATGCCATATCCGACGGTTTAACACGCTATTCCTAACAATCTAAACGGGGATTGCCTAAAGGCCAACGCTGTGAAAACAGCTATGCGTAATGCCGCAAGGGGATAAATTTCAAGGAGGAATCCAAGAAAGATGACGCTGAATATGACCCATGGCAACGGAGCCGCCGTAGTAGTCCGGGCAGGGGAAAGCCCTGTACATGGCGAAGGGCGGCAGTTTACCATCTTAATACAGAATAAAGAAAGGTGCGTGAGGCATTGAGAAATCCGAATGATGTATTAAGCAGTCTAATCAAGAATGCAAAGAACCAAAGCTACCAGTATGAGCGCCTATACCGTAATTTCTATAACCCGGAGTTTTTCCTGCTGGCTTATCAGAATATCCATGCAAATCAAGGAAACATGACAGCAGGTGCAGACGGAAAAACGGTTGACGGTATGGGCATGGAAAGGATTAACAGGCTGATTGACAGCTTGAAGGACCACAGCTACAAGCCAAACCCTGCAAAACGAAAGTATATTCAGAAAAAGAACGGAAAAATGCGCCCTTTGGGCATACCGTCCTTTGATGACAAGCTGGTGCAGGAAGTAGCGAGAATGATTTTAGAGAGCATTTACGAACCGAATTTCAGCAACCTATCACATGGATTTAGACCTAAAAGAAGTTGCCACACCGCACTGATGCACGTTCAAAGTCATTTCACCGGAGTTAAGTGGTTTGTCGAAGGAGATATTAAAGGCTTTTTCGATAACATCAATCACCAAACAATGGTGAATATTTTAAGAAAGCGCATTAAGGACGAATACTTTTTAGGGCTTATCTGGAAATTCCTCAAAGCAGGATACCTGGAGGATTGGACATTTCATAACACTTATAGCGGAACCCCCCAGGGGTCGGTCATCAGTCCGATACTGTCCAATATCTATTTAAACGAATTTGACAAATATGTTGAGGAATATACAGAAAAGTTTAACAAGGGTAAAGTCCGTGCAGGTAACAGCGAATACAGCAGAATCAGAGGTAAAATCGGCAGACTGAAAAGCGGCAGATATTCCAAGGAAAATTGGGAGAGGTTCAGTGATGAAGAAAAAGCAAATGCAAAACTTCATCTTAAGGAGTTATATGATGAGTTGTACAAATACACCCGTACCGACCCAATGGACGAGGGCTACCGCAGATTGGTTTATGCCAGATACGCTGATGATTGGCTGTGCGGTGTAATAGGAAGTAAAAGCGATGCTGAAACTATCAAAGCAGATTTCAAAGAATTTCTGGCAGACAAACTTCAGCTTGAACTGTCTGATGAAAAAACACTGATTACAAATGCGCAGGACAAGGCAAGATTCTTAGGCTATGACATTTGTGCGTATGCGGACGGCGGTTTTATCATTGACAAGAACGGCAGAAAAATGAGGTCAAGAAACAGTAAAATCAAACTTCTTGTTCCTCATGAAAAGTGGCAGAGAAAACTAACCGACTATGGCGCTCTAAAAATCATGATTGGAGAAAATGGCAAAGAAAAATATCAACCTTTCCATAGGGCAAACCTTATTCGCAACGATGACATTGAAATCCTAACGCAGTATAATGCCGAAATTCGAGGACTGTACAACTATTACCGACTGGCTAATAATGTGAGCATACTCAATACGTTTGGGTACATTATGAAAATGAGTATGTTCAAAACTTTCGGAGCAAAATATCAGCTTCATGTCAGTGGGGTTAAAAAGAAGTATGGACAGAAAAGCTTTGGAGTGAAGTATATGACCAAAGCAGGTATGAAAACAACATATTTTTATGACAAAGGATTTCGTAAGGACAGAACTAATTTCGGAACGAGCGAGGTTGACCTTATACCCAAACTCTACGGGAACACCACAAGAACAAGCCTTGTAGCACGTCTAAAAGCGTGTCAATGCGAGTGGTGTGGAGCTGAAAATGTAGAGATTGAAATTCACCATGTTAGAAAACTAAAAGATTTACAGGGTAAAAAGACGTGGGAAAAGCGCATGATAGCAAGAAAGCGTAAGACAATGGCTCTGTGCAAAGCCTGTCATACGAAGTTACACGCAGGAAAATTAGACTGATAAGTAAATAGAGAGCCGTATACATCGAGAGGTGTAAGTACGGTTCGGAGGGGAGCGTTTGGAAAACTGCCGTAGTGATACGGTAAGTCGCCGGGCGCTTACCCTACTTCCCTGACGGGCGTTACACCACCTATGCGGAGTGTATTGACGCATGGACGCCCGCCGGTATGCTGCAAATTAACCTGACCGATGACCTGACCATCCGGGGTTCACTCCATGATGACTGGCACATCGGCCCTGTAAAGTGAGGAAATGACGATGAATCATTCGGATAAGACGCTTGCAATCCTGCAAGGCTCCCATGACGGCAATGACCTTGCCCCGGAGCATTTGAAGCTGGTGGAATGGGCGGCAAATAACTGTTTGAGTGAACGGGGATGGGCGGCGATTGATGAGCTATACGCCAGCGTTTCGCAGGGAGCCTATCGAAAACCCGCCTATCTTGACGTGGAGTTTATGACCCGTGACCATGACGGGTTTGTTTACTTTAAGGATACACAGGTGGAGCATTACTCTAACTTTTGGGCATATACGCTGGACGCCAAGGCAAGCCTGACGAAGCTCCAGCATCAATGCCTGTTTTTGGAGGGGATTGGGGAATTGACTGCTTACCCGTATATGCTCTGTGATTATGGGATGAAAGGAAAATTCGGGGAAGCATTTGTTCAGCACGAAAAGGAAAGTCTGGATCAGCATATTGGAGAGGACGGAATATGTTTTTCACTGGTAACGGTCGGCACAGATAAGACACCAGAAAAATTTATGCTGCCCGGCCATGTCTCTCCTGCCATGGTTCAGGATTCTGCGGAGTACAGGGAAATGCTGATGGTTGGGCGCGCCGACAACCCCCGCCAGATAACCATTACCGCTTATTCCTATGGCGGTGCAAAAGAACGGCCTGCCGCCAAGGAAGAACTGGACTACCTGAACTGCTGTATGGATTATTTGAACGACCAAGAACTTCTGAAAGCACAGGAAACGGTATCCTGCGATTTGACGCCAGAGCAGGAAGGTGAATTTGAACGCTAATATGGAGGTGAGCCATGGGAAACCGTGCAATCTATCAAATCATTGAAAACGGCGGAAGCCATATCTTTACCGCCCACAACGGCGCAAACGCCCTGTCCCCGCTGCTGCGGCTGGCACAGGCAAAAGAGGTTCAGGCTGGCATGGAGGAACCGCAGAGCCTCGCCTACATTTTTTCCCATTTGGGCGATGACGGACAGTATCATAATCCCCGTCTGCCGGAGGAGGATATGTTCTGCAATCCGGTGGAACCGGCACAGTGCCGCACTTTACAGGAGCGGTATGAGCGGCACAGCGACTATGAAATGCACATCACCCTTGACCTCGACCATGACAACTGCAACCTGTCCTATAACCCAAACTGCCCGTGGTATCGCACCATGGGCAGTTTGTCCATTACCTTAACGGACGGCCTTGCCAACGTGAAAAAACTGTTGGAGCATGGGGAGGAACGGGGTATCACGGATTTCTACAAGCTGCTTGCCATCTATGACAGAAGCACCGGCCTAGACAAACTGCTGGAAAGCACCCGTGGAGATATGCGGCTTACGGAGTATTTGGATTCCCCGGAGGCTGCGGAGCAGCGGCAGCGATACCGGGATCTGGTGCAACAGCGGACAGAGCCGGAAAACGAAGAAATGGAGGAACAATAACATATGGAGGGACTTTTATTCCCAATCATCATGCTTGCCGTCACCCTTGTGGGTGGCGGCATTTTTCTTTTGGTGCTGAAGCACCAGAAGCGAGGGAACCCAGCCAGCGGGGAAAGCACGGCTATCCGCACGGCGCAGGAGTTTATCAACGTCCGTGATGTCAAGGACAAGTACCTCTACACAAAGGACGGGATGGTGCTGACTTTCCTGCGGGTACATTCCATCAGCATTGACCTGTACAGCAAATCAGAAAAGCACAGCCTGATCCGGCAGCTTACCGCCGAGCTGTCAGACATCCAGTACCCATTCAAATTTATGGCGGTCAGCCGCCCGGTGGATATTTCGCCGCTGATTGCGGATATGCAGTCCATGCTCAAAGACGCGGGCGATAAGCAAAAGGAGCTGCTCCGGCAGGAGATTTTGCAGATGAGCGGCTATGCCCTGTCCGGCGAGATTGTGGAGCGGCAGTTTTATATCTCCTTGTGGGAGAAATTTGAGGACGGTGTGGAAAAGGACTTATTCAAGCGGGCGTCCTTGCTTGCGGAGAAATTCAGCGGAAATGGGATCGGCTGCGATGTGCTGATGGAAAAGGAAATCATCCGGCTCTTAAATCTTGTCAACAACCCCTCTTACACCCATCTGGAGGATACCGAATACAGCGCCAGCGTACCCACGCTGAAGGAGGACATTTATGCGTAAACAACAAAACGTGCAGGAGCAGGACGTAACCAACAGCGCCCTGCTGAATGTGATTACCCCGGTTGGGCTGGAATTTCAGAAGAACAGCCTGTCCATCGGGGAGAACATCGGAAAAATCTATGGACTGATCCGCTATCCGCAAAAGGTGGACACAGAGTGGCTTTCCAAGATTACCAATATCCCTGCCACCATTGTTTCGATTGGCTTTAAGCCGGTGGACAACGCCACGCTGATCAGCGCCATATCTCGCAGTGTGGTACAGCAGCGCGGGTTTGCGGAGGGCGCCAAAGACCCGCTTTCCAGACAGAGGGCGGAAAAGGCCGCCGAGGACGGCGAGAAAATCATCATGCAGATTGACCGGGAGGGGGAAACCGTGGGGCTGATGAGCGTACAGGTCTGCCCCATCGCGGGGGACGATAAGACGTTCAAAAAGGTCTGCCGCCGTGCGGAGAGTATTGTCAGCGTGATGAAGTGCAAAATGCGGGTGATCCCCAATCTGCAAAAAGAATGTTTTCAACACCTCTCCCCCTCATTCCCCGCAAACGGGAAGATTGAAAGTATTTTACAGAAGATTGTACCGCTGTCCACTTTTGTGGGCGGTTTCCCCTTTGCCAGCAGCGGCTTCAATGATGGAGAGGGGTATTATTTTGCACAGGACTCCAGCGGCGGCCTTGTGATTGTAGACGTATGGAAGCGCGGCGGCGACCGTACCAACAGTAATTTTGTGGTAATGGGGAATTCAGGCGTAGGTAAGTCCACGGCCATCAAGCATATCCTGATGAGCGAGTACATGAAAGGCACAAAAATCCTTGTCGTAGATCCTGAAAGTGAGTACAAAGACCTCTGTTACAACCTCGGCGGCGACTGGATCAACGCCGTGGGCGGCGCGGGCGGCCGTTTCAACCCCCTTCAGGTGCGCCCATCGCCCCGTGACGATGAAAGCGAAAAGGAAGCCGACCGGCTTTACCGTGACGAGGGCTACGGCATGAACGACCTTGCACTGCACATGAAAAATCTTGAGATTTTTTTCAGCCTATATATCCCGTCCCTGACCGATATGCAGAAAGCCGTGCTGAAGAAATGCCTTGTAGAACTGTACCAGCGGTTCGGCATTACATGGGATACGGATGTGGCAAAACTGAAGCCCACGGATTTTCCCATCTTCTCCGACCTCTACAAGCTGGTAAAGGAAAAAGCGGATACGGAAAAGGACAGGCAGGCTTACGCCGACCTCTCCCTGCTTTTATACGATATTGCGGAGGGTTCCGACAGCTTTATATGGAACGGCCACAGCACCATCGCCACGGACAGCCCTTTTATCTGCCTTGATACCAATGCCTTGCAGGAAACCAGCGACAGCATCAAGCGGACACAGTATTTCAATCTGCTGACCTACTGCTGGGAGCAGATGAGCCGGAACCGTGAAGAACGGGTACTGCTGATCTGCGATGAGGCGTACCTGATGATTGACCAGAAAGTGCCACAGTCTCTTGTCTATCTCCGCAATGTAATGAAACGCGCCAGAAAATACGAGGGTGCGCTGGGGATTATCAGCCACAGCGTCATTGATTTCCTGTCCGAGAGCATTAAGCAGTATGGGCAGGCGCTCCTTGACATTCCCTGCTATAAGCTGCTCATGGGTACGGACGGCCCGAACCTGAAAGAAACGGCCAAGCTCTACGACCTGACCGAAGCGGAGCAGGAACTTCTGCTTGCCAGAAAGCGCGGGCACGCCCTGTTCATGGTGGGGGCAAAGCGGCTCCATATCAGCTTTGAGATTCCGGATTATAAGATGTTTTACATGGGGAAAGCGGGTGGACGCTGATGGCGGTTGACCCGATTACCGCAAAGATACTGGCACAGTTGGCGGCACAGGCCGTAACGGATGAGCAGGCACGGAAACGCCTGCTCATCATCATTTTGGCGCCGGTCATATCATTGCTGGTGCTGATTGCCTTTATCGTCTATCTGCTCACAAGTCCGCTCTCCCTATTTGCGGAGTGGGCATTCGGCGGGGAGGAACTGGCGGCCATTGAGTCGTTCCAACAAGGGTATGGCTACAACCAGAACCTTGGTGTTTTTGAGCAGGACTATGTAGACGGCAGCGGACAGTCCTATGAGGGCGTAACATTTACAGACGGCGGCATGGAAGTGACCTACTATAATCAGTTGGATGAGCGTTGGGCGGATACCATGTATGGCACGTCCGGCACCATCGGGCAGGCAGGGTGCGGCCCCACTTCCATGGCAATCGTGATTTCCACGCTGACCGGAGAAGCACACGATCCCATAGAATTATCAAACTGGTCGGTGGCAAACGGACACCGCTGCGAGGGTAACGGCTCTTATCACAGCCTGATACCGGCCGCAGCGGAAGCCTATGGGCTGACGGTTGAGAAAAATCTGGACGCACAGGGCATTGTGGACGCCCTATCTTCCGGCAAGCTGGTGGTGGTCATTATGAGCAAAGGGCATTTTACGAACGGCGGCCACTTCATTGTCCTGCGGGGCGTGACCAGCGAGGGGAAAATCCTTGTGGCTGACCCGGCCAGCTACAAGAGAAGCGAACAGGAATGGGATTTGTCCATCATCATGGATGAGTCCAACAAGGCCGGGGCAGCCGGAGGCCCTTACTGGGCAATCGGCAAATAACGGCGAAAGGAGACGGATGAAATGATTTTATATCTCGCTTCAACCCAGCATACCAATCTGCTGGACTTTACCGGGTGGTATGCACCGGACAGTGACACGCCTATCAAAAAAATGGTGGGCAGCTTTGTCCTGCAACAATTTGTTGTACACGATATGCGCAATTTCAGCCACTTCACGGACGTTGTACTTGACCGTCCCGCCTTTGGGGATGATGACAGCGGTTTTGCGGAAGCGACCCGGGAATTTTTGACCATGTACCATGCAAGAGTGACGGTAATCTGCGAGGGGCTTTCTCCCTCTGATCCGCTGTTTCAGGCGCTCCTTGACAGCGGTGTGGGAAATATCGTCTGTGATACCGAAATTGCCGCTATCCAGCAGGAGCTTACCGAATGTTTGAGCGAAACCGGCATGACCCGGTATAACCCCAAAGAACGTCCGCAAAAGGACGGCATAAAATACCGGTTTTCCTGTGAAAACGTGCGTATTGCTGTGGTAGGCGCACAACCGAGAATGGGAACCACCACGGCCGCCATGGGCTTATGTCACTGGCTTCAGAGCGTAGGGGCGGCAGTCTGTTATGTGGAGAAAAATGAAAATGGTCATCTGCCCCTGCTTGCCCGGAGCTATGGCATGGAACAAAATGGGGGCGGCTGGCTTTATGAGGAAGTACAGTACCGCAGGCAGGAGCCGGAAACGCCGGTAAACTTTATCGTGATGGATATTGGCTTTGCCGCCAATACCTTGCCAGAGGCAGACGTGCTGATTCTTGTCTGTGGGACAAAGCCGCAGGAGCTTCCCTATACCGCCAAACTAAAACGGACACAGGAGGGCAATCATGCCTATCTCCTGTGTCCGTTTGTCGTGGATGAAGCCAGAGAGGATGTGGCGGACGCCTTGCAGGACGATTATCACAAGGTGCTGTTTCTGGATTATCAGCCGGAGCCGACAGACGGCGCGGCCAATGCAAAGCAGTTTAAGATGATGATAACAAAGTATATTGCCGGGGCATAAGGCCCCGGCGTTAGGAGGAATTTTGATGATGACAAAACAAGCCGAGTTAAAGAAACAAGCCTATGAAAGCGTTCTGAAAAGCCGTGCGCTGTCTGTCCTGATCTATCTGATTGACCGTTCCAATAAGGACTTGACCTGTTTCCCTGCCATTCCCACTATGGCAGAGCAGCTTCACATTTCTGTATCTACCGTGAAACGTGCGCTCCATGAGCTGGTACAGGCGGGTTTCATCAAAAAAGACTCCCGTTTCCGCGATAAGAACCGTGGGCAGACCTCAAATCTTTATACCCTTGTACTGCGGGAGAATACACCGGAACCGCTGGAAAGTAAGGTATCAGACGTTGAACCAAAGCAGGAGGATAAAACGGTGTGTACCGTAGAACATCTTACCTTTGAAAACCTGAAAGCGAGACAGCAACCGGAGAATGAGATGGTGGTTTCCCCTGTCTGCAAAATGGCGGATACCCCAATGGAGCAGGAAGAACCGCAGACAAAAACAGAGATTGTGAAGAAAATTTCCGGTATAGTACAATCTCCCGTTTGGAGTCAAAAAGGGGCATATTCGATTTGCCCGACATATAGAAGTAAAGCCCGCAAGCTGGTTCATCTTTCTTTCCGGCGGCGGACTTTTCCTGTTTTATTTCAGTGGACGGGGGCGGGGTTCAATTTGCAGCCCCCTTGAACTACTCAGTTTAACGGTTTAGAAAAGCGTAAAAGTAAGTATGTAACCGCGCCGTCATTCCCGATTTAAAACGCCATAGAGCTGCCCTTGTTCTGTTTCCGCTTTTACAATGGAGGAAAACCATTGTAAAGGAGAAGCAAGATGGACAACAGGCAAACTTATGGCTACATCCGGGTATCCACCCGTGAACAGAACGAGGACAGGCAGCTCATCGCCCTGTCCGCCTGTCATATTCCCCAAAAGAACCTGTACATGGATAAGCGAAGCGGCAGGGACTTCAACCGCCCCGCTTACAAACGGCTGCTGAAAAAGCTGAAGCCGGGCGACCTCCTGATCGTTAAGAGCATCGACCGGCTGGGCAGGAATTATGACGAAATTTTAGAACAGTGGCGGATCATCACCAAAGTCAGGCAGGCGGATGTTCTGGTGCTGGATATGCCGCTCTTAGACACCCGGCAGTGCAGGGATATTTTAGGCAGCTTTATCGCTGATCTGGTATTACAGATTTTATCCTATGTCGCCCACACCGAACGGGAGAACATCCACCAGCGGCAGGCCGAGGGCATCGCCGCCGCCAAAGCACGGGGCGTTCGTTTTGGGAGGCCCGTCAAGGAATTCCCGCCTGATTTTGATTCCCTCTATGTGTCATGGAGAAACGGGGAAATCAGCGGGGACGAGCTGGCCGACCGGTGTGATATGGCGCTGGGGGCGGTATACCGCAAGCTGCGCCAGCAGGGCATCCATTTTCAGGACAAAAGAAAGAAAGGGAAGCCGTGAGGCTTCCCCTTGGGTTTGCAGCAGTTCGCCTGTCAGGAGTTGTCCACCAGCAGCCGGAGCCGGAATAAGGTCTCATCCGCCTGATAATCGATCACTGCATCGTATTTTTCCGCAAAGGCGAGAATGCTCCGGGTGCCGATTCCGTGGCCGCTTTCCCTTGCTACCGGCAGGCCCTCGCTGTCAAACCGCGCCTCGCCGTCATAAGTATTGGCCACCTCCAGCACGAGATGGGGCGTATGGAGAATGCGCACCGCGATCTTCTTTTCCCTTTCCTCCGGCAGCTTTTCGCAGGCGTGGATGGCGTTTTCCAGCGCGTTCGCCAGTACCATTGCCAGCTCCGCAGCCCCCACCGGCAGCTCTACCGGCACATAGCACTCCGTCTCCACCCGGATTCCCGCATCCTGCGCCTGCTTCAGGTAATAGGCAAGGATGGCGTTGACGGTGGGATTGTCGCAGTAATCCGGCAGGACGGTCTTCTGGTTCAGCTCATCGAAATCCCCCAGCACCTTCAGGGCTTCCGCCGTGTCCCCCGCCTTCAGCAGTGTGGTGACCTCGGCGGCGAAGTGGCGCATATCGTGGCGGTAGATCCGCACCTGCTCATTGCTCTGGCGAATCATCCCAGCCTGCTGTTCCATAGCCTGTATCTGGGATTTTAAGAGCTGACGCTCGTTCCGGCTTTCCATCTCCTTCACCATTTTGCGGAAAAAGGCAAAGATCACGCCATAGGCCGCCATGACGCTCAGCAGCGCCAAAAATACCACCAGCAGTGGTTCGCTGTAATCGGTATTTGCCTTGTGCATGAACTCCAGATAGAACAGCACGTAAAACGACAGCGGCATGAGGCAGAAATATCCCCAGCCCCGCCGCATGATTTGCAGCATGACAAGGTACGAAGGGCGGAAATACCGATACAGCAGGAGTATGAGCGGAACGGCAATCACCAGCCGAAGCACGATTTCCGCCAAGACCGGCACACCCATCATCTGCGTAATCCATATGCCGGGCAGCGCGGCCACCGCGCACAGGGAGATGGCCGTGAGCATATTGAACAGCAGCGGAAATCCCCGCCGTTTGGAAACGAAAAAGAGCAGCAGCAAGGCAAGGCCGTTGGTCATCAGGGGATAAATGGTGACGAACAGGCGCGCATCCGCCATGCCGATGAACAGATTTACCGCGATGATCACCAGAGCGCCGCCGCCCATAATAATCAGCGTCTTTTTTAAGGAATACCGGCGATCCGCCAGCACAAAGGTCATACCGATTCCGGTCAGGGTAAGGAGAACATACCGGACAGCTTCTAATACGCTCATTGCTTCCCCCCTCTTTCCAGCAGATAGCTCAGATAGGTTTTCCGCGCCCCGGCAAAGGCCCGTGAAACCGGCACCTCTGCCCCGGTTGCCATCACAAACCCTTTGGCGGCCACCGAGCGGACGTGCTGCATATTCACGAGGAAAGCGGCGGCGGTCTGCACGAAACGCCCGTCCCCGCAAAGCGGCCGGATGATTTCCTCAAACCGCGCCCGCAGCGTCAGGCTCTCCACCGTTGTCCCGTCCGACAGATGGCAGTACAGGCGGCGGTTGTAGGTTTCCAAATAGGCCAGTCTGCAAAAGGGAATGGCCTCAATCCCATGCTCCGTATGTACCCGCAGCCGCTTCGCGTCCTCCGCGTCCAGCCGCTCCACCGTTTTATTCAGGCACTGGAACAGTTCCTGTTCGGAAAAGGGCTTGAGCAGATATCCCTGTGCCTCCACCTGATAGGACGCCAGCGCGTAATCCGGGGAGGAGGTCAGGTAGATGAGAACGGCGGCCCCGTCCTTCTGCCGGATGGCCGCGCCCGCTTCAATTCCGTTGACGTTCGGCATGAGGATATCCAGCAGATAGATGTCAAACCTGCCCCGCGCGTCGATGGCCTCCAGCAGGTCGTAGCTGCTGGCGAATTTCCGCAGGGCAATATCCAGCTCCGGCTTCTGCTCCCGGTACCGCTCCAGCATCCCACAGGTGCGCTCCAGTTCCTTAATTTCATCATCGCATATGGCAATTTGCAGCATCAGGTATCGCCCCCTTTCCCGTTTTATTTGCCGTCGGAATGTAAAATATGCGCAATTTTATGTCGTTTATACGCACGCCCCCAAAAGCGCGGCGGATTTTACTATAATGAAACATGAAAAACAGCACTTTCCGCCAACCACAGATGGCGGCTGGCACAGTTATAGTCTATTATAACAAAAAGTACACCTAACGTCAAATTGTCCCGATGACAGTTTCATGTTTTTTTACACGTCAAAAGGGCGATTTCATACCCGAAAGCCTGAAATCGCCCAAGTGATTTTAAGTGTACCTTTTATCAAAACGCCTGTGGGCAGCGAGGTGGTAAAGTGGAAATTTTGAACGATGCGGCCGGTAAACGAGCCGAGGCTGTGAGCCGTGCGGCATACGACGGGAAAGGCGGTATACGAATGAAAGAGAGAGCAGATCCCGCCCGTCCGGGAAAGGAGTGCATCCTGCCAAGACAGGTGTGCGAATGCTGGAAAAGGCGGCAGATCAGGCCGGTCGATGTCCGGGAGTGCTGGTACTGCCGGTACGCGGACTTCGGATGGCAAAAGGAATTTGCGGACGAGGTTGGGAAATGCTGCTACCCAAATCCGCGTCTTTAAGAAGAAAAGGAAAACGAATAGGAGGAAAATTTATGTTTGACAAAATGGTACGCTGTATCACCAGAACAGGAAAGGCGCACAGGTGGCTGAAGCCCCTTGCCCTGATTGCCCTTGTTCTGCTGTTTTGCGGCGCGTTCCTGACAAAGTGGGCGGTAAGCCGGTTTGCCCGGATTCGGAAAACCGGAGGGTGGCTCCGGGAGCCGCGCCGGGACGATATGGAACAAAGGGAACACAGAAAAGAAAGAGCGGGCGCGGCCAAGCCCGTGCGCTCTTTCTACCGGCCCGCGCACCGGGCGGCGGCAGTGGCGCTGTCCGTCTGCATGGTGTTTACGCTGATGCCGTCAATGGCCTTCGCTGCGGAGGCGGAAACCGGCCTGTGCGAACACCACCCGGAACACACCGCCGAGTGCGGTTACGAACCGGCAAGCCCGTGTGAGCATACGCACGATGGCGATTGCTATACGGATGAACGGATCTGCGGCTTTGACGAGGAAACGGAGCAAACCGCGTCCGGCAGCGACGCGGGACATACCCACACGCCGGACTGCTACAGGCTGGACTGCCCTCATGAGCGTGGGGAGCACGATGAAAGCTGCGGATATTCCAAAGGCGCACCCTGCACCTACTCCTGCGAACTGTGCAATCCGCCGGAGGCCCCGTCCTGCCTCTGTGACCCGCAGGTGGCCGGAGAGGACGGCGTACACACCAACCCGGACTGCCCGTTCTATGAGAAACAGGCCCCGTCCTGCCTCTGTGATCCGCAGGTGGCCGGGGAGGACGGCGTACACACCAACCCGGACTGCCCGTTCTATGAGAAACAGGCCCCGTCCTGCCTCTGTGATCCGCAGGTGGCCGGGGAGGACGGCGTACACACCAACCCGGACTGCCCGTTCTATGAGAAACAGGCCCCGTCCTGCCTCTGTGATCCGCAGGTGGCCGGGGAGGACGGCGTACACACCAACCCGGACTGCCCGTTCTATGAGAATCAGGCCCCGGTCTGCCTCTGTGACCCGCAGGTGACCGAGCCGGACGGCGTACATACCAGCCCGGACTGCCCGTTCTACGCGGAGCCGGACGAGATTGACGCCCTGTGCGCCGCCATCGACGCCCTGCCCACGGTGGATGAACTCTATGAAACCGCCCCCGGCAATCAGGATTCGGAATTTGACGCATGGGTGGCCGAAACCCGCGCCCTGCTGGCGGAGGTTCCCGCCCTGCAAACGCGGCTTTTGGCGCTGGCGGAGGATTCTGCCGTCATGGAGCGGATCACCGAGGAACGGGCAGGCAAGCTGGCGGATCTGCTCGATCTGGCGGAGAAGCTGAAAGAAGCTCAGCCGCTGGACACCACGGTCGTCAGCATTGGGGATACTCCTTACGACACGCTGGCGGCGGCGATCGCTGCGGCATCGAGCGGCGACACGCTGAAAATTACAGACACCATCGACCTTGGCACGAAAGGCGTGAACATCGACGGCAAAGACCTCACCCTTGACTTAAACGGAATGACAGTTACTTACAGCGAAAAAGGTGGTGGGGACACGGCGGCGATCCGTCTGATTAATAACGCAAGCCTTACGGTTACAGACACAAGCACCGCCGCCAGCGGCAAACTTGAATCCACCTCCTCCGGCATGGCAATCCGGAACATGTCCACCGGTACGGTTACCGTATCGAGCGGCACGGTTTTGGCGACAGGCCAGTTCGGACAGGCAATCTACAACTCCACCGGCACAGTTACCGTATCGAGCGGCACGGTTTTGGCGACAGGCGATTACACCACGGCAATCAACAACTACAGCACCGGTACGGTTACCGTATCGGGCGGCGAGGTTTCGGCGACCACCGGCTATGCAATCTGGAACGCATCCACTGGCACGGTTACCGTATCGGGCGGCGAGGTTTCGGCGACCACCGGCAATGCAATCTACAACTCCGATATAGGCAAGATTACCGTCAGCGGCGGCGCAGAGGTGACAAGCGCCAATTCGTCCAGCGCGAGCGGCACGATTTATCTTGCCCGTGTGCCAAGCTCCGCGCAAACTGTGCTTAACATTCAGGGCGGCACAGTGAAAAACACAGCAGACAACGGCTATGCGGTCTATTTTGCTCCAAATGCCGTAACCGCAGATAATTTGACGGACTACTACACTGCGGCGTCCGGCGCAACCGTGGGCAGGGTACACCCCGAACCTGCCGCCATCACCACGCTGGCCGACCTGAACACCGCGATCAGCAATGCCAACGGTACTTCGGAAACTCCCACAGAAATCACCATCGCCCCAGAGGGCATTACCGTGGACAGCGCGGTCATCATAGACAATAAACACATAAAGCTCACCGGCGGCACACTGACCCGAGCCGCTTCTTATAAGAACAATCTCATAGAAGTGAAAAACGGCGGCAGTCTGACACTGCAAAATATTACCTTGGACGGAAACAAGGCTAATGCCACCGGCGGCTGTCTGATCAATCTGAATAAGGCCGCATTGGTTCTTGAGGACGGCGCAGTGCTGACAAATAACAAGGGCGGCAGCGCCATCAACATAGGCTATCATATTAGTGATTTCAGCAGCATCACAATGAACGGGGGCGTCATCAGCAATAATGCCGCAGACAGCGGCGGAGCAATCAAAGACAGCGATATGAACACTGTTATCACCATAAAAGGCGGCAAAATTACCGGCAATACCGCCACCGGCACTAGCAGTAACAGTACCTACGGCGGTGCAATTTACAGCAACGGCAGTCTGATCATCGAGGGCGGCGAGATCACCGGCAACTCCGTTCCCAACGGCCGGGGCGGCGGTATCTTCAAGACCGGCGGCTCGGATAAGGTATTTACTGTTACCGGCGGCACCATAAGCGGCAATACTGCCCGGACGGACGAATATAAGGGCGACAACGTTTATGTCAACCAGTGCGCCTTTACACTGGGCGGCGCAGCCAACATTCCCGACGGATTGTACCTCAAGCTGGGAGGAAGCTATTCCACCTTCACCATAGCTTCCGCGCTGCAAAATCCGGTGGAAATCGAGGCGATCGATAATCATCCTGCCGCCGGGACACTGGTGGCTTCGGGCGCGTCAGGCTATACGATCACGGCAGAGGATTTGGCCAAGTTCTCTTACAAGGACGGCGCGTTTGCTTTTGTACTGGAGAGTAACCAGATCAAGCTGCGCGCCGCTGGGAGCACCGATCCCGCCGCCACCGGCGGGACCATCGAGAGCGGCACAGACATCGAAACCGTCAAGGGCTATTTCGGCACGGACGGGGCCACGGTGGAGGCGGCGTCTAACGACGGCGTCATCAAGCTCCAAAAGGACGTGACCCTTTCCGCCACGGTGAACTTCAACGATACTGGCCGCAACTGGACCCTGGATCTGAACGGCCACACCTTGGCCGGGGCGCAGCCCACCAACGCGACCAGTTCTGACACCGCCATGGGCGTCGCCCCCGTCACCCTCACCGCAGGCAAGCTGACGGTGACCAGTACGGCGGCGGGCGGCACGCTGCGGGGCGGCGACGGCGACGATACTTATACCAACTACGGCACCGGCGGCACCGGCGGCTCCGCCCTATCCATGCCGGACGGCTCCACCGGCGACCTGACTCTGACGGACGGGAACGTCACCCTTCGGGGCGGCGACTGTAAAACCGCCAAAGGCACCGGCGGCTACGGCCTGGACGCATGGGGCGGCACGGTGACCCTCGACGGCGTCACCTGCAAGGGCGGCAGCGGCGGCGCAACGTCCGGAGGCGGCGGCAGCGGCATCTATCTCTGGATGGACGTGACCGTTCCGGCGCCGATCAACTGCACCGCCGAAAGCGGCGCGACCAACGGCACGACCGCCGCCGGGCTGACCTGCACGGCCACCATCTCTATCTCCGGCGGCAGCTACACCGGCGGGTGGCATGGCGCGTATTTCAGTCTCGGTAAACAGAAGACCGTCACCGTCACCGGCGGCACCTTCACCGGGAAAACCGGCCTATATACGAATTCAAGAGGCGTCACCCTCCAGGGCGGCAACTTTGTGGCAAGCGGGGACGGGAGCAAGGCGATTGCCACGCAGGGTGCCCCTCTCACGGCCAACAGCCTGCTGGCGGAGGGATACGGCTATTACATCGGCGACGCGCTGCAAACCGTGGCCGACGATGCCACCTCCGTGGGCGCGGCGAACCAGACCGTGACGGTGAAGGAAAAGCCCGCGGCGACGCCCACCCCCACGGTGAGCGGTTATAATATCTACGCCAACGGCGTGCCGCTGATTTTGGCGGCGGGCAGCGGCGATAGCACCAAAACCGTCATTTACATCGACAAGGACGGCGACGGAGAGGTTGACGCAGGCGAACCCATTTTCGACCCCGACGGCGACACCGCAACCATGAACGGCACCGACGCGGGCAACGACCTGTCCTCGTGGACGATCTACGGCGGCGGCACCGCCGACGTGACCGGCGGCACCAAGATCACCATGACCGGCGGCAAGGTGAGCAACATCTACGGCGGCGGCTACAACGCCAACGTGACCGGCGCGGCCAGCGTCTCGATCACCGGCGGCACGGTCAGCTTCGTCTACGGCGGCAGCTACGCCATCAACGGTACCGCCAACGTGGCCAGCACCAAGGTCACCGTCAGCGGCACGGCTGAGGTGACCGACCTCTACGGCGGCGGCTACGCCCTCGCCACCAGCACCGCCACCGCCAACGTGACCGGCGCAGCCAGCGTCTCGATCACCGGCGGCACGGTCAGAACCGTCTACGGCGGCTGCATCTTCGTCTACGGCAGCGGCAACCCCACCGCCACCGTGGGCGCGGGTTCCTCCGTCACCGTGGGCGGCACGGCCAAAATCGGCAGCGCGGACGACGAGGGCGTCATTATCAACGGCGGCACGGAACCCGTCGAGGACGGCGTGGCGAGCTTCGCCATCAACCCGGATCTGGCCGACCCCGCCAGCGTCTATGTCGTTCTGCCCTCTGGCTACGACGTGACCGGCACACCCACCATCGCCACCGGCGCGGTACAAGCCGACCTTGCGAAAATCAAGCTGACGGGCAGCGCCACGGGCAAGGAAGCGTACCTTGACGGCACGGCTATCAAGGTAAAGACAAAGCCCAGCGCCACCGCGCCCACCATCACCACGACCAGCCTGCCGGACGGCACTGTGGGGACGGCGTACAGCCAGACCCTTGCGGCCACCGGCACGGCTTCTATTACATGGAGCGTCAGCGCGGGGAGCTTGCCGGGCGGCCTGACGCTGAACGCCAGCACCGGCGTTATCAGCGGTATGCCCACCACGGCGGGAACGTCCACGTTTACCGTCAAGGCAGAGAACAGCGCGGGCAATGCCACCAAGCAGCTTTCCATCACCATCGCCGCGCCCGCGCCCGCCGTCACCGGCGTGACTGTCTCTCCGGGTACGGCCACCGTACAGAAAGGAACCACCCAGCAGTTCAGCGCGACTGTTACAGGCACCAACAGCCCCGCCCAGACCGTGACATGGAGCGTGACCGGCGGAAAGACCGGCACAAGCATCACAAGCGGCCTTTTAACCGTTGCGTCAGATGAAACGGCGGCAACCCTTACCGTAACGGCGACCTCCACCGTGGACGCCGCCAAGAGCGGCACCGCCACGGTGACTGTGACAGACACCCCCGTCACGAGGTATACATTAACCGTTACAAACGGCACAGGAGGCGGCAGCTTTGAGGCGGGCGCGAACGTGGCGATTACGGCCAATGCTCCGGCAAACGGCAAGGTATTCGACCAATGGACGAGCGCGGACGGCGTGCGTTTTGCAGACGCAAACAGTGCGGCAACGACCGTTACCATGCCCGCCAGCGACACGGCGGTAACGGCGAACTACAAGGATGTTTCAGTGGATACCTCTGCCATTGACGCGGCAATCTTTGCCGCAAACGAGGCAAAAACGGGCGTCGCCACAAGCGACAGCCCCGCTTCCTCCGTATCAAAAGGCACGAAATTTGTGACCGCGGCACAGATGCAGGCCCTGAACGACGCCATAAGCGCCGCTCAAACAGCGAAAGGGACTGTTGCCACGGCAGCGGAGGCACAGGAGGCGGCACGGACGCTGAATGCTGCCATAGCCACCTTTAAGGCCGCCATAAAGACAGGAACCTATACTTCCGGCAGCAGCGGCGATTCGGGCAGCAGCGGCGGTTCGGGCGGCGGCAATGGCAATAACAATGGCGGCGCAGCCACCCCGCCGACCGATACAGGGACTACAACAGATACCACACAGGCCGAAGTCAAGGCGGACGGCCAAGTGGACGCAAGCGGCAATGTAGCAGCCACCATTCCCGAAAAAGCCGTGGAGGACGCCATTAAAAAAGCCGAGGATGAGGCAAAGAAAAACGGAACTTCGAATAACGGCATCACCCTTGTGCTGAATGTGAATACGGGCGGCAAAGCAGCAAGCAGCGTTACCGTCAATCTGCCCAAGGTGACGCAGGAAATGATTATTGATAAAAAGATTGTGAATACCGTGATCGTGGTGGATAACCCCAACATCAGGGTGGGCATGGATCTTACCGCCATCAGGGAAATCAACCGGCAGGCACAGGCTGATGTAAACATTACCGCTGCCCGCATGGATAACAGCAAGCTCACAGGCGATGCAAAAGCGGCAATTGGCTCCCGCCCCGTGTTTGACTTAAGCGCAAGCTACGGAACGAACCGGGTGCAGAACTTCGGCGCGGGGACGGTATGTATCACAATCCCATACACCCTGCAAAAAGGCGAAGCGGCGGGAGGCTTATACGCGGTCTATGTGGACTCAAACGGCAACGTAAGCTACATCACCAACTCCAGCTATGACGCGCAGGCCGGGCTGCTGCGCTTTGCCACGAACCACTTCTCGGTGTACGGCATCGGCTACAAAGCGCCCGCAAACTTTACGGACATTGCAGACCATTGGGCGAAAACGGATATTGAGTTTGCAGTAAACCGGGGACTGATGAACGGAAGCAGCAATACCACGTTCTCCCCGGATGGCTCCATGACAAGAGGAATGTTCGTCACGGCTCTCGGCAGACTGGCGGGCGTGAATACGGACGGCTACAAGACCGGCAGATTTACCGATGTGAAAGCGGACGCCTACTACGCGCCCTATGTGAACTGGGCGGCGGAAAAAGGCATTGTCAGCGGAACCACAACAACTACCTTTGCGCCGGATCAGGCCATCAGCCGTCAGGAAATGGCGGTCATCATGAGCAACTATGCCAAGGCGCTCGGTTACAAGGTTCCCCAAACCCGTACTGCCGTGACCTTTGCGGATCATGGCTCCATCGGGGGCTGGGCGGCTGACGCCGTGAAGCAGATGCAGATGGCCGGTATCTTAAACGGCAAGGACGGGAATCGCTTCGACCCCACCGGAACGGCCACCAGAGCCGAGGTCGCCGCCGTGCTCCACCGCTATGTGGAGCTGGTGATCGATCCGGCCACGGCACAGGGATTGGATGTCAACGACAGCGGTTCCGCCATGCTGTGGGAAAACGGCAAGCTGGTGAAGTCCGCCTCCCGCACGGTGGGAACATCCGCTTACAGCTTTAACAGCTTCGGTGAAGCTGCCCTGCCCGTGAGCGATAAAAAATATCGAACTCATATTGTAAAGAAAAACGAGTATTTCTGGGCAATTTCAAGACTTTACGGCTGCACAATGCAGGAGCTTATGGATCTCAACGGCCTTAAAATGGGCGATGTGATCCATCCGGGCGATGTGCTGAAGGTACCGCAGGTATAACGCAGTTCAGACATGGGCGGCGGTTTCCAACAGGAGACCGCCGCCTGCTTTCTTCCCCCATTATTGACGAGGAGGTGAACCATGAATCATGTACTTATTATAGATCCGGATTTGGAAAACTGTAAGCGAATTAAATACAGCCTGCAAAATGCGGACACGGATGCCTATTATACCCACTCCATCATGGAAGCCCTTAACATGATACAGAAAAAGCCTTACACCCTGATTATCATGGATATCTTGCTGTCACAGAACGGCGGTCTGGACGTGCTCAGGGAAATCCGGAAAATGGACGAAACCCCTATCCTTGCATTGTCGGAGCAGGCCAGTTCCGCGGAACGTGTCCTTGCATTAAACAGCGGCGCTGATGACGTGCTGAACAAGCCCTATGACTTGGAGGAATGTCTGGCGCGGGCGCAGGCTCTCATGCGCCGGTATACAAGGCAGAACCAGATTGCGGAGCGGGGATATGCGCTTGTGAGCCATGAAGATATTTTGCTGGATACGGCGAAACGGATTGTTTCCGTTTCGGGGGAAAACATCACCCTTACGAGGAAGGAGTACGAGATCCTGCTTTATCTACTGACCCACAGGAAGCAGGTTCTGACTTTTGAGCAGATATACAACGCTGTGTGGAAGGATGTGTTCATTGGCGATAATTCCGTGATTTTTTACCATGTAGCACAGCTCAGGAAGAAACTGGGTGGAAACTGGATTGAGAACGTCTACGGAGTCGGCTATCGTATGCGTGACCCGGATACAGGCTGATTTTCCGTCCGTCCTGAGAAAATTATCGGATAATGTCGAAATCCCTATGAATGTCCAAAGACTTTCCTTAGAGTCATCAAAGATTGCCCCTGTATAATTTCCCCTGTTGCTTATCAGGGGAAATTATACTTTACAGGCTAAAACCACAGAGAAAGGTCCCCTTTTCATTCGGAGGGGACAAATATTACTACATCAGTACAATCAAGAGAACGGCTGTATGCCGGAAAGAAACAAAAGGATAAGGCTGCATACCTCACATACGGGGATGCAGCCTTTTTCTTTTCGACAAAATTTTACAATATTTCCCGCTGCGTAAAATACAGCGGGATTATCTTCCCACCTTTCCCCCGTGGCCCGCCCTCCATGATTTGATTTCTAACCCAAATCAGATCATGGAGGAAAGGACATTGAAAAACTACACAGACAGCGATTATGCCCTGAACAAATACAGCGAGGGCATTGTATATAAATTTGCAGACGGCATCGTGGAGGTGACGCTGGAGGCATATCTGAGGGAGAATCCCGGCAGGACGGCGGTAGACTTTGCCGAGCTGAAGGCTCTGTCGGATGAAATCTACCATGAACAGGTGGTGCAGACCAACCGGACAAGCCGTTTGGACGTGACGATGAACGGTCTGGAGGAATCGGAGCAGCTTGCCACCGTCCAGCCTGATATGGAGATGATACACAGACAGGACGAAAGGAAGGCTTTGCAAGCCGCCAGATGCCTTTTGGATAGCGGCAGTCTGACAGAGGTGCAGAGACGCCGCTTTATCCTGCATTTCTTTCAAGGGCTGTCCATAAGGCAGATTGCAGAAAGAGAGGCTGTTCATAAGCGGGCTGTATGGGACAGCCTGCAATGGGCGGCAAAAAAACTTAAAAAATTTTTTGATGAGTGACTCGTCACCCCCCTTGTTTTTGGACATTAGGTGAAAGGCAAGTTTATCAGAAGCCTTTCACCGGTTCCTTGACAAGTGAATACGGGTGTGGAGGCACAGCGATGACAGGCCGGGAAACCGGAAGCGACGCACTGGAACGCGCCAAGACGACAGCAAGGTGGTCAGAGAACCTTGCCGATCCGAGCGATACCGTTTGCAGTGATGACATCCCGTGGTGGGATGGATTGCGATAACCCCTGTCACAATCATGGTACTTCTGCCGAGAACCGGCAGCCCTGAAAAACGGGAAAACGCACACCCCTGTTTGAGAAAGAACAGGGGGCGGCTTTTATGGTGTCCGTGTGACCGCACGGAACGCTTTTCACACCTTTGCAATACAGAAACAATCTATCGCACTATTGGAGCGATAGAAACCATGCGGCGGAACGGGCATTTTTGTCAACAGACAACCAACCAAGCCCCGGCTCCGCCGTATGCTTGTGTCGCTCCTTTAGGCTGCAAAGGAGGCTGAAAGCTGTGAATGAAGAACTTGTCTGCATGGCGGACATTCAGAATAAAATTTATGAGGCCGGACTGTTCCGACCGGAGGAAAAGGTCGTGCTTGCCACCAAAGGCTGTGTACTGCTGGAATATTTCACGGGCAAGACATACAGCTACCGTATGGTGGATTTGAACACGTTAAAGGCGAAACGCCTGTTTTCCCGGCAGAAGCCGCTCACACAGGAGGGGTATCAGAGGGCAATCGAAAAAATGCTGGCAAAGGCGCCGGAGCCGGAAACCCCGGCAGAAAATGATGGGCGAAAAAGGTCAAAGGAACTGCTGGCCTATATTTTCAGCGAAATACTGCCAAGGCATGGGATGGTGCTGCGGGATAACCAGCTTTCTCTTTCCCTGACGATGTTGGACGCCCTGTGGGAGAACAAGCTGGCGCTGTGCGAGGCCGAAGTGGGAACCGGAAAGACCCACGCCTATATCCTTGCCGCCATTGTGTACCGGCTTTTTAAGGGCAGTATGCGCCCGACCGTGATTTCCACCTCGACCATCGCTTTGCAAAAGGCGCTGACAGAGGAATATATACCGCAGATTTCCACTGTTTTGCTGGAACACCGGATCATCAACCGGCCGCTGACTTTTGCAATCCGCAAGGGGAAATCCCATTATGCCTGTGATGACAGGGTGCGTAATTACCTGTCCTCGATCCGGCACAATAACCGGCCGGAGGATGGAACACTCATGGAAACCCTGACCGCGCTTTTTAGCGGCGGCTGTCCCATTGATTTAGATGGACTGCCGCTGACGGACTATGTAAAAGGGCGTATCTGCGTAAACCACTGCCATTTCCACTGCGACCTGTCCGCAGTCTGCCGATACCGGGACTTCCTGCGAAAAACGCAGACAATGGCGTATGATTTTCAGATTGCCAACCACAACCTTGTGCTGGCGGACATTTTAAGTCAGAAAGGCGGCAGGAACCGTCTGCTTCCGCAGAGCGGCATACTGATCTTTGATGAGGCCCATAAGCTGCTGGACGCCGCAAGGCAGATGTACGGCATGACCTTTGACGCCGCGGAGCTGGAACAGCTTGTGTCCAACGCATACCGGAGCGTGAGCGGTATTTCTAACCGTAAGGAAGCGTCCCTGCTATGTGAGGAGCTGCTCCGGCTGAACAGCCTGCTGTTTGATGTCATCCGGCATGAAGCAGGGGTACATTACGACAAAGGCTGTCAGGCATTTGACTTTACCACGGGCAGCATACGCATTTTGAACGCACTGGCGGCCACGCTCGGCAGGCTGTCCGTGTGTTTTTATCTGCCAAGGGCGGGAAACGCACATAAACGTCTCCTGAACCGTATGGAGCAGGAACAGGCAAAACTTTCGGTGCTTTTGGACAGTTCGGAGTCCATCTGCTGGCTGGAGTACACGAGCGTATCAACGTACCGGCTCTGTACCCTGCCGAAAGCGTTGGACTTCCTGCTCTACGAGGATATTTGGAATCAGGAAACACCCTGTGTGCTGACCTCGGCCACGCTGTCCATTGGCGGGAATTTCAGCCACTTCATGCACCAGACAGGCATCGACCTGTTAGAACAGCGTAGGCTCCTGACAGTCAGCAAGGCATCCCCTTTTGACTATGAGAACCATGCCCTTTTGTACTTGCCGGAGGATATGCCGTTCCCGGATAGGAAGAATGGCGCCTATCTGACGGCGGTGCTGGAACGGCTTACAGAACTGATCCGGCAGAGCCACGGACATACACTGGTACTGTTTACGTCCTACCGCATGATGGAGCTTGTGTATCAGGAGCTGTTGAGGCCGCAGGCGGTGGCTTATCCGCTGTTCTGCATGGGCAAGGGGCGGCTGGAAACGATTGATTCTTTCAGAAAGAGTGGGAATGGCGTGCTGCTGGCAAGTGACAGCGCCGGGGAGGGCATTGACCTTCCGGGGGATATTCTGTCCTCATTGGTGGTGGTACGTCTGCCGTTCCCCACTCCCGACCCGGTATCGGAATATGAACGCACCCTCCATGATGATTTTTACAGCTACCTGTCGGAACGCATCGTGCCGGATATGCTCATCAAACTGCGCCAGTGGATTGGGCGCGGCATCCGCAGGGAGACGGACACCTGTGTGTTCTCTATCCTCGACAGCCGCGCCGCCGGACGCTATAAAAATGACATATTGGCCGCCCTGCCTGATATGCCGGTCACAAACCGGGTTGAGGATGTGGGGCGGTTTCTTTTGTCCCATAAGGACGAGAGCTACTTTGACGCCTAAGCGTGTGGAGGGAACTGCCAGTGGCAGTTCCCGGAGCATAGGACAAGACAACATTTCATATAGATGTAAAAACGAAAAGGAGGGCTGTCAGTGGGCGAATTTGATTTATCTCAGGTGGATTTTGAGGCGTTACGGCAAGTGGATGTGCGGACGGTTGACCCGGACACCCTTGTGGATATAAAGGAACTGGATATTGATAAGACCCTGCCGAGGGAGCAGCGGATGGCGGAGTTTGTCCGTCAGGTAAAGAACCCCTATTGTTTCAAGGTGGGAAAGGTCGCCGTCAGCGTGGGGTATTCCGGTGACGGCGTGACTTTTGAACAGCGGATGGAACACTATCTGCAAACATTGTAAAGAGGCTTATGGATATGAAAAACGACCGTGGATTTTCTGAAAATCAATCTGGACGCGCAGTTCTTTTTGTGGTAAGCTGGGACACAAAATAGGACTTGCGGTAAAACTCCAACATCAAATTGGCTTTCTGAAATCCAAAATGATTAGGAGTATATCGTATGGAAGCAAACAACCAAATACTTTATGATGCAGACCTCTATCTGCGCCTGTCCCGTGAGGACGGCGACAAGGCGGAGAGTGAAAGCATCGCCGGTCAGCGGGATCTCCTGCTGTCTTTTTTAGAGAAGCACCCGGAAATCCGTCTCCACTCGATCAGGGTGGATGACGGGTATTCCGGGGTCAATTTTGTTGAGGTAAGATAACGTAACCTTTTTTGCAGAGGGCGTTATCTTACCTCTTTTTGATGTATGTTAGATAGCATAACTCTTTACGTCGGCTCCTATCTGTCTGAAATAGGAGATACTTTCGGTAGGCTTGTCGCCCGTATCAACTCTGCCGACAAAGCTATAAAAGATTTCGATTTTGCGGGTGTTCGTTTCCTTATCCAGTTCGTGAATAAGAATACGGTCAATAAATTCATGGACGTTTTCGTAGGTCAGTTCGGTAATGGCGGTGTATCTGCGTACCAGTGCGACAAACCTTTTCACGTCCGCGCTGCGCTCGGTGGCGTTGTCGATTTCCTGTGACAGCTCCGCAATCCTCCGGGTCAGTGTCTTTTTTTCTTCATCATAGCCGGAAGTCAGAAAAGCAAACTGTTCATCAGAAAGTTTCCCTAAAGCGTTGTCCTCGTAGAGCTTGCGGAATAAGATGTTCAGCTCGCTAATGCGGCTCTGCGCCTTGTCAAGCTCTTTCCGCTGCTGTGTCAGCGTCTTTTGTACTGCCTTTGCGCTGCACTCGTTGGCGGTTTCGATAAACTCCTGTTCATGCTCTTTCACATAGGACAGCACCCTCTGTAAATCAGCAAGGACAAGTTCTTTAAGGACGCTCTTTCGGATATAATGGGTAGTGCAAAGCTCGCCAGTCCTTATCCTGTTTCGGTACTTTCCGCAAGTGTAGGCGTGTTTGCGTTCCAGTGTCCCGGCTCCCTGTTGCAGATACATTTTATAGCCGCAATCTCCACAAAAGAGAAGTCCCGAAAAAATGTCAATTTCATCAACCTTTGTAGGGCGGTGTTTGGTAGCAATCCGTTTCTGTGCAAGGTCAAAGGTTTCTTCGTCAATCAAAGGTTCGTGCGTGTTGGGGAAAAAGTATTGCTTTTCCTCCGGGTTCTTTTTCGTCTTTTTCGATTTGTAAGATACCTTATAGCTCTTGCCCGTAATGGTATGCCCCAAATATTCTTTGCGTCCAAGAATATCATACAGTGTCTTATCCGGCCAGTTATAAATACAGGTCGGGTGCGGGCGCGGGTGGCGGCAACTGCCGGAACGACGGTAGCGCAGTTCTGAAACAGTAAGTACCTCATGTTCCCGTAGCCAGTTCTGGATTTCGCAGATACGGTCGCCGCGCACATACATAGCGAAAATCTGTTTTACAATGTGCGCCGTTTCCGGGTCGGGCAATAGATGATTGCGGTCGTTTGGGTCGGCTATGTAACCATACGGCACTTCGCCGTTGACACGCTCGCCTTTCTGTGCCTTTGCCTGTTTAACAGCCCGGATTTTCTTTGAGGTGTCGCGGGCGTAAAACTCGTTGAACCAGTTCCGCAGAGGGGTAAACTCGTTATCTTCCCTCGCTGTGTCTACACCGTCGTTAATGGCAATGTAGCGCACTTCATATTCGGGGAAAACAATCTCTATCAGTTCGCCGGTTTTCAGATAATTGCGTCCCAGACGGGAAAGGTCTTTTGTTATGACGGTCGCCACGTTCCCGGCTTCAACCTCATGCAGCATGGCTTGAAGCCCCTCACGCTCGAAACTCACGCCGGAAAATCCGTCGTCTACAAAAAAGCGCGTATTGAAAAAGTGGTGTTCGTCAGCGTACTTTTGTAAAATCAGCTTTTGGTTCTGTATGCTCTCGCTTTCCCCGGCCTGCATATCTTCCTGGCTCAATCTGCAATATAAAGCGGTAATCTTGTCTGTCTGTAACATTTTGTCCTCCTTTCCGACGACAGACAAGCATGGTATTTGTACTGTCTATATTATACCACATACCGCTGCCTGTGTCATGTATAAAATGTGAAGAAACGCCCTATTT
>CDZO01007758.1_pt1 | contig 48202 bp, 62 predicted proteins | sample 480641 | NCBI WGS metagenome assembly CDZO01 (sample SAMEA3182088, study PRJEB8094) | gut metagenome | biome: human; feature: gut; material: Stool; isolation source: human stools | place: Canada | collected 2013-02-05
AAAGCGATTATTTCCGTTTTCAAGTGTCCGGCTTTGATGTACTCGTCAAAAATGAACTGCTTGCCGAAGCCCTTAACGCTTTGCCCGAAAGGAAACGCGACATTATCCTTTTGTCCTACTTCTTGGACATGAGCGACGCGGAAATTGCTGAACTGCTGAATGTTGTACGCACGACGGTTTTCCGGCACAGGAAATCCGCGCTTGCGAAAATCAAACAGTATTTGGAGGGAAAAGCAGATGATGAATACCGTTAGGAAATCTGAAAATCTGTTGCCGTTCCCTGTCATTTCCGCAGCGGCAAACGGCGACACAACCGCCATGTGCGCGATCTTGAAGCATTACGAGGGTTACATAGCGAAACTTTGTACCCGCACGCTGAAAGACGACGCGGGTAATACCTATTCCTATGTGGATGAGGAAATGCGTAACAGGCTGCAAGTGCGCCTTATTACCCGCACCCTTGCTTTTCATGTAGGATATCTTTTTAGCCCATGCGGGAGCGTGTCCCCTTTCCACGCTTCCCGTTATGGGCTATTTGTCGTTCCGCAAAAGCATATCCGCTGTTGATGTGCTTTTGCAGGCCGACAAAGCCTATTGTTCTTTGACAAAGAAAGCGGCCTTTGGTACGCAGCATAACAGGCAACGGGTACATTCCGTTTGTATCGAGCCGGGCGGCGGGTACGCCATGACAGCTTTTCCCCTACGGGGAAAGCCGAGCGAGAACTACCTCGCCGTAAAACAAGTTTAGCAGATTGTGGGCGACGACATACAAGGCGGCACAATGATACTCCCGCGTTGAACACCCTCAAAGTATTGCGCGGCGCACCCATAAGCATGGGCCGGGGTGAAACTCCCGTGAGGTTGCAGCTAACAACCGCCCGTTTCAGCCTTTTCATTTAGATTTTTGTTGTAATAGTGGACTTGCCGCTATTCATATAGTGTATTAGCCATTTCTCGAAAGGGGGCTAATCATTGGAGCGAAAAGAGCAGCCAAAGACCATTTGTAAGAGTGTTTTCAAAAGCGGCGAAAGCACTACTTCCAAAAAAGAACTCACCCAAAAATGGATTGAGTTAATCAATAAAATTGAAAGGGACAAGAGTGTAACTCTTGCCAAGCGGTAATGACAAGCTGTTTTCTGTATGGTATAATGAACACAGAAACGGCGGGAAACCCTGATTTTTCGGGGCTTCCCGCCTTTTTTGTTACTAATTTGTTATTAGTTCAATGTTCAATTTGAGTTCTTCTATATTTTTGTGGGTGTAAACCCGTTCCCCTGTTCCTTTGGATTTATGCCCCATAATTCGATCAATGCACACCTTGTTTGCCCCGGCAGAATCAAGGCGGCTTCTGAATGTGTGGCGGCACTCATGCGGGGTATGCTGCATTTTCAGCTTTCCCATGATTTCAGCCCACAATGCCCGGTATTGGGTTTGATTCAGCTTCTTCCCGTTGTACTCAAACAAATAACCGCTTTTGGATTGTTCAACCCTCTTTTGAACTATGTGTTGAATTTTTGAATGAATGGGAACTATCCTGTTCTTTCCCGCTGCTGTTTTCGTTCCCCCGGTCATGGTTTGGGCTTCAAGATCAACCGCTTCCGTTTTCAGGGCAATCATTTCTGAAATCCTGAACCCCGTATAGAGAAAGAACAAAACAGAATCAACCCATTCCAATTTTTCATTTTCCCAAAGCCGGGAAACTTCTTCATCCGTGAAAATTTCCTTGCTTGTTTCGGGGATTGGATCAGAGGTAAGCAGATCAGAACAGCATTTTGAAATTATATCAAGTTCCATTGCGAAACGGTCAAGATGCCCGAAAAGGTTCTTTATTGCCCCTTGCGTGGAATACCCACAACCGCAACTATCAATGCAATCTTGCATTTGGTATGATTTGATTTGCTTATACTTCATCTTATTCAGCTTGGAACAATGTTTGTATGCTGATTTCAAGGAACTTCTGTTTGATTCACCCAATTTCACAGCCCGCTTTTCAAGCCACAGATCATAGAGTTCTTGAAAAGTGATTTTGTCCGTTTCTATATCCCACGGATCATTGTTGTAATTGGCAAGCATTATCAACCCTTCTTCCCGTGTGGCAGCGTAACCAATGGGCTTTTGCCTTCCTGATATGCCTTCCTTCACAATATAGGGCTTTCGCCTGTTCCCTGACAGCTTCGTTACTGTTCCATATCCATTCGGATTTTTCATAACTTCACCGCCTATCTTGAAAAATCAGCCGTGAAGTGATATAATATAGACAGACCGCCTAAATCACTTCATCCTGATTTATGGTCGCTTCCCTCGTTGGTGTTGCAGCACTGACGGGGGATATTTTTTTTTCAAAGTTCGATTTGAACCCCTGAATTTGTATTCAGTTCACGGAATTCTTTAACCAGCTTTGCAGCAGAAGGGGGATTGTTCTTTATATCAAAGCCAATATATTTCAATTCCCCCTGTTCCCCGGTATAGGTGATAATTAAATATTGGGTTGTGGTTTTCACTTTTTTATTTTTTGCCCTACCACCGATAATAGCACCCAATGTTCCGAACATTACACCCCCGGCGATTGCACCCCCAATACTTGAAACCGCCTGATTTTGAATTTCAGTATCGAATTTAAGGCACATATCAGTAATTTTTTCCCGTGCCAATTTGATATTTGTTGTACCCGCTTTGAATTCAATTCTATCCGGGTATGAAAACACTTCACACAGAAGGTTTTCAGCGAGGGGCAACCCGTTTACATGGTGAAACGCAGTATAAACGGTAATCCCGGTTGAAGTCTGTTTCTTCTTACCGAACATAGCAAAATTCCTTTCTTAATTTGAAATTAACTTTTCAAGGTTCAAGTGGTTCAAGTTCAAGATGCCTTTTTATTTCTTTTATATTTTTCAAAATCAATGCAAAATTGCGTTGAAAAAATCATATCTACAAAGAAATGCAAAACAACTTGAACCACTTGAACCTTCCCGATATTTCAAGGCTTTCATCTTGAACCGGAAACTTGAACCTATCTTGAACTTATCTTGAACTGAAATCCACAAAGATTATATTGCCTTCCCGCCTGATGATTCTTTTTGAATGGAATATTTTTCATCATTCAGCATTGTTTCCATAGAACCGATAATACGCCCTTGATCCAGCGTATCAAGTTGTAGGAAAAGTTTGACCGCTTGAAATGCTTCTTTCCCATAACACCGTTCAAACATTTCACAGGCAGCGGCTTCGTTTTGTAGCTTCTGTTCAAGTTGGGCTAATTCTTCCCTTCCAGCGGGAACATTGTACCCCATAAGCCAAACTTCATTGACATTCAGAGCCAAACCCAAAATAGATAGCTTATCTTGTTTGGGTTCTACTTTCCCGGAAACATACTGACTTAGATCATTCTTTTTTAGCTGAACATGGTATTTTTCGCAGTACGGCTTGCAGGCTTCCAAAATATCAACTTGTTTTAACCCCCTTTCACCCATGATCTGCTTCAATCTATCAGCCGTGGTGAATTCCTTCATGCAATCACTTCCTTTCCTTATTGGGGTACTTACATTATAACGCACCTTGAAGAAAAGTTCAAGAGGGTTAGGAAAAAAAGTTCAAAAAATTTGAAAAAACCTATTGACAACTTCAAAACCCGGTGCTATAATATAGACAAGTTCAAAGGAATTGAACCAAACGACAACGAACAAGCCGCTGCAACGGCAAGCATGGAAAGGATGAAGTGATTATGAAGTTTACTTTTGAAGAATGGAAATTCATTCAGCATTGCATTGAATGTGCCGGGAGAGAATTTGAAAAGATAATGCTTGACAGCACACCTTCCGACAAAGAAACAAGCTGCTATCAGATTTTCAAGCGGCAGACGGAAAAGGCAAATGCCCTTGTGGAGAAAATCAAGGGTTCTGAAATTTAAGAAAGGCGGTAACACAGATGAAAGAAACAAGTTTGAAGCCCGTAATTGAAAAACTTGAAAGTTTATTTTCAAAGTTCAATGAAAAGTTCTATAACAATGAACTTCAAACCCCCGTTATCACAGTAAGCCCGGACACAACAAAAGGTGCTTATGGATGGTGTACCGCTTGGAAGGCGTGGACGGTTGGAGAACAGAAAAAGATTGCAGACCTTTCCACCCTGACAAAAGAAGATTTGGAAGCTATGAAGAAAGATGATGGCTTCTATGAAATCAATATTTGTGCTGAACACCTTGCAAGACCTTTTGAACAGGTTGCGGAAACCCTCTTACATGAAATGGTTCACCTTTACAATCTGCAAATTGGGGTTCAGGACACAAGCAGGGGCGGCACATATCACAATAAGAAATACAAGGAAGCCGCTGAAAAGCACGGGTTGACCGTTGAAAAGGATGCAAAATACGGCTGGACGAAAACAAGCCTGAATGATGAAGCAAAAGCCTTTGTTAACGGTATGCAGGATAAGAAATTTGAACTTCACAGAAAGAGCCTTCCGAAAATCCCCGGTGCGGCGAAAACCAAACAATCAAGTCGGAAATATGTTTGCCCCGTATGTGGCTGCATTATCAGGGCAACAAAAGAAGTTCATGTTATTTGCGGGGATTGCAATGTAGAGTTTGAGGAAGAAGCCTAAACAGCTTCTTCCCCCTACAAAATAGAAAGGAATAAAAAATGAACAAAGTAAGAAGAAAAACCATTCAGGAAATTATCACTAAAATTCAAGAGTTACAAGGAGAAATGGAATCTGTTCTTGAAGAAATCGAAAGCGTAAAGGATGAAGAAGCGGAATACCTTGAAAACATTCCTGAAAATATGCAATCGTCTGAAAGGTATGAAAAAGCTGAATCAGCCGTTGAAAGTTTAGAAAGTTCTTATGATACTTTTGAAGAAGCGAAAGATTCATTGGATGATGTGATTTCTTCGCTGGAAGAAGCTACTGAATAAGAAAGGGGCGTTAAAAATGTCAAAGATTCAGGAAGTCAAAGAAGCTATGGTTGCGTTGGGCTATCCGAAACCGGAACATATTGAACTTGAAGAATTGGACGATAGCAGAAGCAAAGTTATATATGACGGACATTTCACGATTGGTATTTATGATTTTAACCGTCATACATTCGTTGATTAGGGGTGCTAACCGTGGAAGAAATTATTTCAAAAATTGAACATGAAATTGAATTTCAGAAAAAGCAAGCAAAGGAATATGAAAGCGGCATTTATAAAGATGAAATCATTTTCGCAAGATACGATCAAGCCGCAAAAATCCTTGAATGGGTGCTTGAATTATTGAAGAAAGGATGATGAACATGAAATACAGATATTTCAGCACACAACGCCCGGTTGCACCGGGAACATTCCCCAAAAAGCCGGGATGTGAAATTTCAAATTATCCGCAAAAAATTTATATTGACGGTACGGGTTTTTCGGCTTGGGGGCATATTGATTATGATGAACCTTTAACAGATGCGGAAGTCAAAGAATACGAATTAAAACCCGCAAGATGGGAATTCAGCGTTAGGTTCAACCCGGACAATCAACAGATGGGAAGAATTCATAAGTTGTTTGTTGAATGGTGTAAATATGTTGCGGAAGATGGAACAAAACCTTTTGCCGATTATACACTTGAAAAGTTCTTTGAAGTGATGATGCAATCCGGCAGCTTCCACACCATGAACCGCCACATTGAAAATATGGAGTATGAAAACGGAATGAAAAGAAAGGAGTGAAATCATGGCATACGATTATGCAAAGTTAAATGGAAGGATCGTTGAAAAATGCGGAACGCAAGCGGTATTCGCTGAAAGAATGGGACTTTCCGAAAGAACTATTTCAATGAAATTGAACAACAAGATTGCTTTTAAGCAGCCTGAAATTCAAAAGGCATTGGAAGTTCTTGATTTGGCAAGTGATGAAATTCAAGCATATTTTTTTACCATGAAAGTTCAAAACGATTGAACCAACAGAAAGGCGGTGAACAGGATGAAGAAAGTAATTGCAGCGTGTATTGATCGAGTTTTGGAGTTTGACACGCAGAATGAAGCGGCAAAGTACATTGAAACCTTGCGTGACAAGGGCAACGAATTCAGGATTTTGCACCGTGAGGAAATCGGCGGCAAGTACCGGATCAGAATTCAGGAACAGTACAACAAAAGCCCCATGATTGAGGGCTGAACAAAGAAAGGATGAAGTGAACATGACATTTGCAGACAAATTGAAAAACCTTATGAAAGAATTGGATTTGACACAATCCAAACTTTCAGACCTTACCGGGATCGGTAAATCCTCTATCAGTCAATACCTTTCCGGGAAGAACGAACCTTCCAAAGACCGCAAACAGGAAATCGCCCGTGCATTGGGGGTTCAGGATAACTACTTTGAAATGTTTGAACCCGCTGCAACGGTTCAGCATGACGGGGTTGTGAATTTGCCCGTTCCGCTTGCGGCAAAGCTGATGAAGAAATCCAAAGAATGGGTTATGCAGGGCTTACGGGATGGCGTTTTCCCGTGGGGCTATGCGGTGAAGCTGACAAATTGGAGTTACTTTATTTCTTCCGTGAAGTTCACCGAACACACGGGAATTGAAGTTCCCCTTAACCAAATTTAGCCGGGGGGGTAGACCATGCGAAAATCAAAATATGAAGCCCCCTTACGGTGGAAGAACAAGCCTTTGCAACAGAAAACCATGATTTGATAAAGAAGTATCTGAATATCAGGCGGCTTCCTTATGATGAATGGTATGATGTGGTAATTTTCAGGTATTTGCTTTCAGTCAAAAGATGGTTTGCAATTCCTGAATTACATAAACACAACTTTGAAATTATTGCCTTTTATGCAATGCGTTCTGCAATCGGACATGAACAGGAAAAGCAGAAAAGGCGAGTTCAAACGGTTAGTTTAGATTCGGTTGTACCGGGAACGGAAAATTTAACTTTCGCTGATATATTAAGCGATCCCAATTCCGATTTTACCCGGCTGATGGCATAGAAAGTGAGGAAAAGAAAATGACAAAAGAATATTTGATTGTAAATGTAGTTTTTGATGTAAGCAGGAACGGGGCATTTGCAAACACAGGAAAGGAATATGCCTTTGTTGCTTACGAGGATATGACCGCAGGTGATGTTGTGGTCGTAGATACAGTAAACGGATTTCAGCTTGCTACTGTAACGGGTTTTCGTTCGAGAATTCCGGCAAATGTTCCCAATGGTGGCATGAAAGAAGTTGTGTGCAAGGTGGATTTTGCCACTTATAACGCAAGAAAGGAAAAAGCTGAAAGAATCAAACAGTTAAAAGCGGAAATGAACAAGAGGGTTGATAAGCTGAAAGAAGAAGCTGTTTTTGAAATGATGGCAGAAAAAGATCCAACTTTGAAAGCCATGTTTGATGAATTCAAGGCTTTGCAGGGATAAACACAATGAAATTATTCCCCCACCAAAGCAAGGCACTTGACGAAACCAAAGATTTCAACCGGGTTGCCTATTACCTTGATATGGGATTAGGGAAAACCTTTGTAGGTTCGGAAAAAGCAAATACCTTTCCTGAAAGAATCGTGTTGGTTTGTCAAAAAACAAAAATTGAGGATTGGATCAAGCATTTCCGGGAGTATTACCCCCTGACGGTGTTTGACCTGACCGACAAGCGGCAGCTTGAAGAATTCACTGGAACAATCGGTAAATGTGTAGGGGTTATAAACTATGATTTGGTGTTCAGGCGTTCATATTTCGCCCATATAACCGGGTTTACCCTGATGCTTGATGAAAGTTCCATTATCCAAAATGAAGCCGCTAAACGGTCAAAATTTATCCTGAAAATGCAGCCCGAAAATGTGATTTTACTATCCGGCACACCAACAGCCGGGAAGTATGAAAAATTGTGGTCGCAGCTTCAGTTGCTTGGATGGAATATCAGCAAAGACCTTTTTTACAAGCAGTATGTTGAAACGGAATGGATTGAAGATCACAACAGCGGGTTCAGAATTCCCCATGTGGTAGGTTACAAAAATGTTGACCGCCTGAAAAAGAAACTTGCTGAACATGGTGCAATCTTTATGAAGTCGGAAGAAGTCTTTGATCTTCCCGAACAAATGATGATTCCAATTCATTCTAAACCAACGAAAGAATACCGGAAATTCATGCGGGATGCCGTCATTGACATAGACGGGCGGGAATTCATAGGCGATACGATTTTATCAAAACGAATTTATTCCCGTATGATGTGCAGCTACTTAAACCCCGGACGGGTTGCGGCTTTCAAGGATTTGCTGCAATCAACGGAAGATAGGTTGATTGTGTTCTACAACTTCAATGAAGAATTGAACACCATGCAGAACATTGTTTTTGAAATGGAACGCCCGTTTTCGGTAGTCAATGGAAGCTATAAGGATTTAACCGCTTATGATGAACAGGAAAATTCCGTTACCTTTGTTCAGTATCAGGCGGGGGCTATGGGGCTGAATTTGCAGAAGGCAAACAAAATCATTTACTTTTCACTGACAGATAGAAGTGAACTGTTTGAACAGAGCAAGAAGCGAATTCACAGGATCGGGCAGGAAAAACCTTGCTTTTATTACCTGATGATTTGCCCCGGAACAGTTGAAGAAGATATTCTTCACACTTTGGAATTACGAAAGGACTATACAGATGAACTATTCAAGAAATATCAAGAAGGCTTCGATTGGTAAGCGTGTTCTGATTTCGTGGGTAGTGGTGGCAATTATCTTTTCCCTTGTGGGGTTCGGTATAGGGGCAATTTGTTCAGGAAATGACAGCCCCGAACAGCCCGAACCTGAAACCCAAAAGGAAGTTCTGATTTTCGGACAGCCTGACGGAAGAATTTTTGAAGGTGAAATGCCCGGTGAATGGGTGAACGGGGAACGGAAATTTGTGCCGCTGAATGTGCCTATGGATGAAGATTTGCAGGAATTCATTTTCTACTTATCACAAGCCTATGAAATGGATTTTACCTTTGTGATGGCGTTGATCCAGCGGGAAAGCAGCTACAAGCCGGATGTTATCAGTGCAAGCAATGATTACGGGCTGATGCAGATCAATGAAATCAATCACCCGTATTTGCAGGAACAGCTTGGAATTACCGATTTTACCGAACCATACGGCAATGTTCGGGCGGGAATGTTCATATTGCGGAAGCTGTTTGAAAAGTATGAAACCCCTGAAAAGGTGCTGATGGCGTACAACATGGGCGAAACCGGGGCTTCCCGGTTATGGGAACAAGGTATTTTTGAAATTAACTATTCAAAATCAGTTTTACAAATTCAGCAGGAATTGAACGCTGAATTGGAAAGGAGTTCAAACAATGATTAAGTGTAAACAGGCAATGGAAAGTTCCGCTTGCGGCAAGGTGTGTTGCTGCTTGGAGTGTGAGGAAAGGGAAAGCTGCAAGGATGTATGCACCGAACTTTCCCCGGATTGTGAAGATGCTTTCAGCGAGGAAACCGCCCTTGCAACCATGCAGACGGAAGCGGCGGGGATTATCAAGAGTATTGCAGCCCTGACCTTGCAGAAGAAGCAGATCGAGGAACAGGAAAAGAAGATGAAGGAACAGCTTCAAAAGGCAATGGAAAAATACGGCGTGAAATCCTTTGAGAATGAAACCGTGAAATTCACCTATGTTGCCCCTACGGTGGAAAACCGCCTTGACAGCAAAGCCCTGAAAGCTGATTTGCCGGAAGTCGCTGCAAAGTACACCGAACAAAGCCCTAAAGCCGGATATGTGAAAATCACGGTGAAGTAATGGCGTATAAGCAGAAACACCCTTACTTGATGCAAATTCTTTATGTTATCAAGTTTTGGGCTTTGGAAGGGGTGAAGAAATGGCAGAAGAAAAGCTGTTTGAAGGGCAGATCAAAAAATACTTTCATTCGGTAGGCATATATCCGGCGGGCTTCCCTTCTGACAGAATGAAGGTTGAAATGGTCGGATGGTACACCAAAATTTGGGGCGGTGGCTTCCAAAAATCCGGTATTCCTGACCTGATATGTTGTGTGAATGGAGTAATGCTTGCGGTGGAAGTAAAGGCTTCTAACGGCAGACCTTCCGAATTGCAAAAGCTGAATATCAGCCGGATAAACACAAGCGGCGGGATCGGGGTTTTCCTCTACCCGGAAGGGTTTGACGAATTCAAAAATTTAATGAAAGGGGTGATAAATTGCGGTATTCACATTCCAGCGTTGATTGCTTTGAAAAATGCAAACGCAAGTTCAAAATGCGTTATCTTCAAGGATTGACAACGATTCCAGCAACCGAACCTGATAACCCTTTGATTTTAGGGCAGACGGTTCACACTGGGATTGAAAAGAGCCTTGAAGAAGCAATCAGGGAATATTGTTTCAGCTTCCCGATTATCACGGATGAACACATAAACGAGATAATCAAGTTTGAAACGGTGATCCCGCTTGCAAGGGCGGCAATCCCGCCCGGTGGAAAGTTTGAAGTTGAAATCAAGGATGATGATTTTCATGGGTTCATTGATTACCTTGTACCCGCCCGAACCGAACAGCGATTGAACAGGGAAAATCAAGAAATACCTGATGTGTTTGACCTTTATGATTTCAAATATTCAAATAATGTTTCAGGCTATAAACAATCGGGGCAGCTTCACGAATACAAGTATTTCTTCGAGAGGAACAACCCCGGAAAGAAAATTCGGAATATGTTCTTTGTGTTCATTCCCAAAGTAACAATCCGGCAGAAGAAAACGGAAACCCTACTTGAATTCAGGGAACGCCTGAAAGAAGCGTTGTCCGGGGTGGAAGTCAAAATTGTTCAAATTGGGTTCAACCCTGAAAAGGTGATTGAATTCCTGTTTGGAATAAAGGCGGTGAATGAGGAAACAGAGTTCCCGCAAGAAAAAAGTTACCTTTGTAGGTATTGCGAATTTCAAGAATATTGTGAGAAAGGAAATGATTACATGATTAAATTACCCGAAAACAAGAGAAGGAACATTGAAGCAGTTGAAAAGCGTGTGCTTTGGATTTACGGTGTGCCGTTTTGCGGTAAAACCACCTTTGCAAACAACTTCCCTGATCCGCTGATGCTGAACACGGACGGCAATATCAAGTTCGTTGATGCCCCGTATATCCGCATTAAGGATGAAGTGAGGGTTGAGGGCAGACAGACGAAAAGAACCCTTGCTTGGGATGTGTTCAAGGACACGATTTCCGAACTGGAAAAGAAGGAAAACACTTTCAGAACGATTGTGGTTGACCTTTTGGAAGATTTGTATGAACATTGCCGCCTTTATATGTACCAGCAGATGGGCATTACCCATGAATCGGATGATTCCTTCCGTGCGTGGGATAAGGTGCGGGGCGAATTCCTGAACACGCTGAAACGCCTGATGAACCTTGACTATGAAAATATTATCCTGATTTCCCATGAGGACACCAGCAAGGATATTACCCGCAAGGGCGGCGATAAAATCACGGCAATCAAGCCGAACTTGCAGGAAAAGGTTGCAAACAAGGTTGCCGGAATGGTGGATGTGGTTGCCCGTATTGTGGCAGACGGTGAAACCCGTACTTTCAGCTTCAAAAGCAATGAAGTGATTTTCGGCGGCGGGCGTTTGAGAGTGAACGCAAAGGATATTCCCCTTGATGTGAAAGCCCTGTTTGCCGTCTATGATGAAGCGAACAAAAACGCTGCTTCCGGGATGGCAGAACCCGCAGCCCCGGCAAAGACAGGAAGAACCGGAAGAAAGAAAGCAGAAACCCCCGCTACACCCGCAGATAAGCCGCAGGACAGCCCGAAAGAGGAACAGCCTACAACTGATACCCCTGAACCTGAAAGCCCGCAGGAAGCCCCTGAAACGGCGGCAGAACAACAGCCCGAAAAGGAAGCTGAACAGCCCGCCCCGGAAGCTGCAACCCCGGCTGATGGTGCAATGAATCCCCCGGAAGCCCCGGCAGAGGGTGAGGAAAAGCCCCGCCGTAAGCGTAAAGCAAGAGATTAAAGAAAGGTAGGTACACACAATGAACAATGCGTTTGGTATTCCTGATGATCTGTTGATTGCTATGGTAAATGCGGCAATTCAGCAGAAGGGGCAGCAGACAAAGAACCATACCCCGGAAAATCCCTTCAAGATTGATCCGGCAGCTATGGCAAAGAAATCCGCTTCCACGGCAAAACAGCTTTATGATGCCTATGTGGAAGTAGGATTCACGGTAGAACAGGCTTTTGAATTGGTTAAGGGTATCTTGACCGCAAAGAAAAATTAAAATCAGAAAGGTTAAAAAGGTGAAAAATCATGGCTAACATTTGGGATGAGTTTGATAAGGCAATCGACACGGAAGGGCTTGCAAAGGATGTTGAGGAAGCAGCCGAAAACGGCGGGCGGCGTGAAGTTCCGCATGATACTTATGAAGTGGCGGTTACAAAGCTGGAATTGGTGAAATCCAAAAAGGGCGATCCGATGGTTACTTGCTGGATGAAGATTTTGGAAGGCGAGTACAAGGGCAGCTTGATTTTTATGAATCAGGTTGTAACACAGGGTTTTCAGATTCACATTGCCAATGAGTTCATGCGGGCGTTGGTTGCGGAAATGGCTGATCCGATTGATATTCAGTTCAAGACCTACAATCAGTACGGCAACATGATTATGGATGTCATGGAAGCCATTGATAACAATTTCGAGTACCAGCTTGATTACAGAGAGAACAGCAAGGGGTACAACGAATTTGAAATCAAGGAAGTTTATGTTCTGGAAGATTAACGCAGAGCAACGGGGCAGTAATGCCCCGGTAATGCGGGGGAACGGTTGCAACCCCGTTCAAAACACAGGAAGGAGTGAATCAGGTGCTATTTTATGATTTTGAGGTTTTCGCCTATGATTGGCTTGTTGTGGTTATGGATATGACCGCAAAGAAAACCCATGTGATAATCAATTCGCCGGAAGAACTTGAAGCCTTATATAAGGCAAATATAAGGGAAATTTGGTGTGGTTTTAATAGCCGACACTACGATCAGTACATTTTGAAAGCTATCCTTTGTGGGTTCGATCCTAAAAAGGTGAATGATTATATCATTGTGAAGGGAAACCCCGGCTGGAAGTTCAGCAGCCTTTTCAGAAACTTTCCGCTTTGGAATTATGATGTGATGCTGAATACGGATGTAGGCTTGAAATCCTTTGAAGGGTTCATGGGAAACAATATCAAAGAAACTTCTGTTCCCTTCGATATTGACCGCAAATTGACGGAAGAAGAAATTGCTGAAACCGTGAAATATTGCAAGCATGATGTTGAACAGACAATTCAAGTTTTCTTGAAGCGGACAGAAGAATTTAACACCATGATGTATTTCATAAAGCATTTCAATTTAAGCATGGATTCCATTTCCAAAACGAAAGCCCAACTTGCCGCTGAAATTTTAGGCGGTAACAGAAAAGGGGCAGATTTCCGGGATGAATTTGATTTCCCAATTCTTGACTGTTTGGAACTGAAAAAATATCGGCACATTGCAGATTGGTATGCAAACCCTGAAAACCACGATTACAGCAAGAAGCAGGATAAACAGATTGTGGCAGGTGTTGAACATACCTTTGCATGGGGCGGCGGACATGGTGCAAGGTTGAAATATTCGGCTTCCGGGGTGTTCCTGATTATTGATGTAACCGCTTATTACCCTTCCCTTCAAAAGAAATATCATTTTGGGTATAGGGTAATGGATCACCCTGAAAATTTCGAGTTCATCCATGATAGCAACATTGAGTTTAAGCGGAAGGGTGATAAGAAAGCCCGCCAACCCTTCAAAATCATGGATAACGCTATTTCCGGGCAGATGAAACAGAAATCTTCTGCATTGTACGATCCTATGAGCAACAACAGCATTTGTATAAACGGGCAGTTGCTTTTGCTGGATTTGGTTGAACACATTGAACCGTATTGTGAACTTATTCAAAACAATACGGACGGTATCATTGTAAAGCTGAAAGACTACGAACACGATTTTGATATTTTGGATGATGTTGTGTATGAGTGGGAACAGCGAATAGGGATGAAAATGGATTTTGATACCTTCATAGGCACTATCTACCAAAAAGATGTGAACAACTATTTGCTGATAGACAGGCACACCGGGGCGGTGAAAGCAAAAGGCGGCTATGTTATGAAGCTGAATGATTTAAGCTATGATTTACCGATTATCAACAAAGCGTTGGTTGATTACATGATTAAAGGAATTCCGGTTGAAAGAACAATTTTAGAATGTCAAGACCTACGGGAATTCCAACTTGTTTCAAGGATCAGCAGCAAATATACACATATTCTTTACGGTGATACCCCGATAAAAGAAAAGTGTATTAGGGTATTTGCTTCAAAGAACCCTTCTGATCCGGGTGTAAAAAAAGTTCATGCAATAAGGAAAACTACCGCAAAGCTGACAAATTCCCCGGCACATTGCTTCATTTTTAATGATGATGTGAAGGGTGTTGCCGTACCGGATAAATTAGATCGGCAATGGTACATTGATTTTGCAAATAAAAGATTATCAGATTTTGGGGTGATGTGATGAATAACGATTTATATATCAAATGGGAAACCGGGTACATGAACATTCACATGGATTTCTTCTTTCCGTGTTCACAACAGCGGTTCAAAAAGCTGTTGAAAGTGATTGCTTTGGATTGGCAGCATGAAGATGAATTGAAGGAAACTTTGAAAGTTTATTTTCAAAATCGGATTGCTGATTTGGTGGAGTTGAGAAAAGAGAACGGAAAAAAATATTTCGATTTCAAGCAGAAGGCAGCAGACACACAGCGAATGATTCAAAGCCGGAAGCACCCAAACGGTGTTTCACTTTCCAAAGAGGAATTAAAACAGGCAAGGGTAGATTTGCAAGAATACACTTTTTCTTATAAAAAAGCCCTTTCGGATGCGAACAGTAATTTGAAGTTCAAGGAAAAAATTGAAAAGCACCTTGAATTTTTGAAATCAATATAAGGTGGTGAGTTGAATTGTTCTTCAAAGGTTTTGTTGAAACCAAAAACAAAAAGTGTATAGAGAAATTCAAGGGCAGAACAGATTTCAAAACCTTTGAACAGGTTCAGTCATTGCCGGAATACGCTGGAATATTGGCAGCGGACACAATTCTTGTTGATATTGATGATTCTGAAACTTCTGAAATACTGTTCAAGGTAGTGCAGGAATACGCCTTGACTTGCCGGGTTTACCGTACCAGCAGGGGCAAGCATTTCCTATTCAAGAACAGCGGAGTACCAACCAACAAAACAGGCTGCAAGCTGGCAATAGGTTTAACCGCTGATATTAAAATCGGTACACGGAATTCCTATGAAGTGTTGAAGTATGGCGGCAAAGAAAGGGAAATCCTTTATGATACCGCCGAAAATGAGGAAGCACAGCCCCTTCCCCGCTGGCTTCACCCCGTAAAATCAAACATGGAATTCTTGAACATGGATGCCGGGGATGGTAGAAATCAAAGCCTGTTCAATTATATTCTTACGCTGCAAAGCAATGATTTCAGCGTGGAAGAAGCAAGGGAAACAATCAGGATTATCAATAAATTTGTGCTGAAAGTTCCGCTTTCGGATGATGAAATTGAAACAATCCTTCGTGATGATGCTTTCAAAAAGCCTGTTTTCTTCATGGGTTCAACATTCTTATTTGATAAGTTTGCAACCTTCTTGAAGAACAATCACCACATTATCAAGATCAACAATCAGCTACATATCTACAAAAACGGAATTTATGTTTCCGGGCTTGCGGAAATTGAAGCTGAAATGATTAAGCATATCCCACAGTTGAACAGGGCGAAAAGAACGGAAGTTCTTGCCTACCTTGATATTCTTATCAGGGAAAACACCAATGCGGAAGATGCTAATATGATAGCCTTTGCAAACGGGTTATATAACATTGTGGATGATTCCTTTGTAGCATTTACCCCGGAACACATTATCACAAACAAAATCAGGTGGGACTACAACCCGGAAGCCTATTCAGAATTGGCAGATAAAACGCTGAACAAAATTGCTTGTGATGATCCGGCTATCCGGGCATTGCTGGAAGAAGCTATTGGATATTGTTTCTATCGCAGAAATGAATTAGGCAAAGCCTTCATTCTGACCGGGGATAAATCCAACGGCAAAAGCACCTTCCTTTCAATGGTTCAAGCCCTATTAGGGGATGAAAACATAGCTTCCCTTGACCTGAAAGAACTTGGTGATAGGTTCAAAACCGCTGAAATGTTCGGCAAGCTGGCAAATATCGGTGATGATATAGGGGATGAATTCATTGCAAACCCGGCGATCTTCAAGAAGTTAGTAACGGGGGAACGGGTATCAGCAGAACGCAAGGGGCAAAATCCTTTTGAGTTCAACAATTATTCAAAGCTGTTATTTTCGGCAAACAACATTCCCCGTATCAAGGATAAAACAGGGGCGGTGCAGCGGCGATTGACAATCATTCCATTCAACGCCACATTTTCAAAAGCTGATCCTGATTTCAAACCGTATATAAAGCACGAACTGAAATCTGATGAAGTTATGGAATACCTGATAACTTTAGGAATTGCCGGATTGAAGCGGGTGCTGACAAATCGGGCATTTACCACTTCCGCAAAAGTTCAGGCGGCAATGGATGAATATGAAGAAAACAACAATCCAATTTTGGGATTTTTCAAGGAATGTGAAGATGAAGAATTTCAGATTGAGAATGAACCAACAAACAAGGTTTATAGGCGGTATCAGGAATTTTGCCTTGCTAACAGCTTCCAGCCTATGAGCAGCATTGAATTTTCAAAGCAAGTGAACCGCATTTTGAACATGAAGGTTATTGATAAGAAAATCAGCGGCAAAAAATACCGGATATTTGTTCGGGTAGATAGTTGAAAGGGGTGAATATTTTGAATGAACACAGCAGAGAGAGAGAGAGAGAACAGAAGCTAAAGATTGGACGGGCAACCAAAGAAGCATTTACACAACATTGGGTGCTTCCAATCACACCGATAAGGACAGACAGCAGCATGATTATTATGCTACTGAACCCCGTGCAATGGAACTTCTGCTTGCGGAAGAACATTTTGCCCCGGTTATATGGGAATGTGCGTGTGGTGAAGGGCATTTGTCAAAGGTGCTGGAACAACACGGGTTCGAGGTTATCAGCACAGATTTAATATACCGGGGCTTTGGTGATCCTGAACCGCTGGATTTCCTGAAAGAAACCCTTGATGATTTTGAAGGGGATATTATCACAAACCCGCCCTATAAATACGCTTTGGAATTCGTTGAACAGGCGTTGAATAGTGTGCAGCCGGGAAGAAAGGTTGCAATGTTCTTGAAGCTGCAATTCCTTGAAGGAAAGAAGCGAAAAGAATTTTTCTTACATAACCCACCAAAGGTTGTATATGTAAGTTCTTCCCGCCTGAATTGTGCAATGAACGGGGCTTTTGAAAAGTACCCTTCTAACAATGCAATCTGCTATGCGTGGTTTGTGTGGGAAAAGGGGTTTAAGGGTGATCCTATTATCAGATGGATAAATTGAAAGGTGGCAAAGATGAACAATCCATATTTTAACAGTGAAGGCTATGCCGATCCTACGGCTTACGCCGGAACAAAGAACATAATCAAAGAGGAAAGGGAAACCGAAAGGCGGGCTTCCGAATTGATAAAAGTATTGAAGTTCATTATCCGTTTAGCGGGCTTTGAACTGATTGAACGGGTAAAAATCAAGGACACAAAAACAGGAAGGGAGTTCAGATAATGAATAATTTTACCGAACAGGATAGAATTGAACAGTTCAAGAAAACAATGAAATATTGTATGCCTAACCGATTCCCGGAAGGCTTCATTGACACCTTGAAAGAAAAGGGATTCTTCACAGCCCCGGCTTCCATTCACCACCACGGGGCATATTCAGGGGCGTTGTTCGATCATTCACTTGCTGTTGCAAATTCTCTTTTATCCCTTACAAAGCGGCTTGAATTGAAGTGGCAGGATGGAAGAAGCCCCTTGATTGTGGGAATGTTTCACGATTTTTGCAAGGTGGATAATTACACCAAAACCGACAATGAAGCGTGGGAATATAACAATGCAACCCTTCTTCCGGGGCATGGTGATAAATCGGTGATAATGCTGCAACAGTATATGCAGCTTACGGAAGAAGAAATGCTTTGTATCAGATGGCACATGGGAGCATTTGACGATAAAGAGAATTGGAACAGCTACGGGCGATCCGTTACCCTGTTTCCCAATGTTCTTTACACACATACCGCAGATATGATTGCCGCCCGCATTTTGGGAGTGTGAACATGAAAGAAGCATATATTCTTGAAATTGATGTTCAAAAATTTTTTCCGGGAACATGGGAGAAAATGAGCATTAAGCAGCAAAGAAAAATACAAAGAAGATTTGAAAGGTTGAAAAAACAGCAAAAAATGAAAGGAAGGTGCAGACAATGAACAAATTTTATAACGGAATTATGGGGCTTGTGGTCGGTGATGCTTTGGGTGTTCCGGTGGAATTCCGAAAGCGTGATACCTTCACCGTTACAGATATGACGGGTTACGGAACATACAACCAGCCGCCCGGTACATGGTCGGATGATAGCAGCTTGACACTTGCAACCCTTGACAGCATGGTAAAATTGGGGAAGATTGATCCGGCTGATATTATGCAGAACTTTTTCTATTGGCTGAATGATGGAATGTTCACACCTTACGGAAAAGTGTTTGATGTGGGCGGTGGAACAAGGCGGGCAATCGCCCGTTTTGCCAACGGAAAGGATGCTGTAAAGTGCGGAGGTAAAACCCGCATGGATAACGGGAACGGGGGTTTGATGCGTATTCTTCCGGTTGCAATGTTGCCTGATTACCCGGAAAAAGAAGCTGATCTTTTGAGCGTTGTACACCTGACACACGCACATTTTATTTCTGATTTCGCTTGCCGTATCTATGCAGCAGTTGTTGAAAATCTGATGGACGGCATGAAGAAAGAAGAAGCTGTTTTTAGCGGAATTGAAAAGTTCAAAGGACAAATTGAAAGTGTTTCAATGCTTTCTGATTTTGGCAAGCTGATTGATCTTGAATGGTTGGAACGAACCTTTGTAAAAAGTTCCGGGTATGTAGTTGATACGCTGGAAGCCGCCCTTTGGTGTTTCCTGAATACCAACACTTACCGGGATTGTGTTCTTACCGCCGTGAATTTGGGTGAAGATACTGATACCGTTGCGGCGGTTGCTGGCGGGCTTGCCGGGATATATTACGGTTGCGGTGATGAAAGCGGTATTCCTGATGAATGGATTGCACAGATTCCCCGCCGTGATTGGATAAAGGGCTTGTGTGCAGAGCTGATTTTTGAAAATTAACTTTCAAAATATGCAGGGGGTTCAAGTTGCGGTTCAAGATAGGTTCAAGTTGTAGTTGTGGGAACTTGAACCGCCTGAAAGCCTTGTATTATAAGGGTTTTTCGCTTTGCGGTTCAAGTAGTTCAAGTTATTTTTGAGTTCTTAAAAAAGATAGATTTTATACTATCAACAATTTGCAATGTTTCTCTAAAAATAAATATAAAGAAAATAGCAAGTTGAACTTGAACCCTTGAACCGCTGATTTCTGAAAACCCCTGAAAAATAAAGACTTTGAAACGGTTCAAGTTATCGGTTCAAGATGAAGAAAGGAAGATTGCTATGAAAGCAAAAGAATATTTGCAGCAGTTACAGCGGTTAGATACCGTGATAAATCAGAAAATCAAGGAATTAGGCGATTTACGCTTGAAGTCAAGAAGCGTCGGAAGCATTGACTATTCAAAAGAGCGTGTGCAAACAAGCCCTTCCGGGGATGCCCCGTTTGTAAAGCTGATAGGTAGGATTATTGATCTTGAAGAAGAAATCAATGCTGAAATTGATCGGTATGTTGATGAAAAGCACAAAATAATCAATCAGATTCAGGGCTTGAAGAATCCTGATTATATCGCCCTTCTGTTCAAGCGATATGTTGAGTTCAAGAAATTTGAGGTTATCGCCGTTGAAATGAACTTTACATATCAGTATGTTCTTAATATGCACGGGTACGCACTGAAAGAATTTGAACAACTTATAAAAAGTGAGGAAAAATGATGTATTTCGTATATCATGTTATATAAGGGGCGTGATATAATGTATAGTGAAAAATCAGCAAGGGAAACCTTGTTGATTTTTTATTTTCCCGGTGGGGTACTCATAGCCGATTTCGGGCATAATCGGTGAACTCCTACCCACCGGGAAAATTTTTATTTAGAAAGTTCGTGCTTTAGTCGAACCTGAAAAAAGCGGTTCGCCCTACCGTAACAGGGCATAGGATGTTTGAAATTAACTTGACTGAAAGGGGGTTGCTGTTTATGAACGCAAAACAAAGGAAATTTGCTGATGAATACTTGATTGATTGTAACGCTACACAGGCGGCAATCCGGGCGGGGTACAATGAAAAAACCGCATACAGTCAAGGACAGCGAATGTTGAAAAATGTTGAAGTCAAAACCTATATTGATGAACAGCTTGAACGGCTTCACAATGAGAAAACCGCCGATGCACAAGAAGTTCTTGAATACCTTACCGCCGTTATGCGGGGGCAGCACACAGAACAGACTTTGCAGCTTGTCGGTGATGGTGTGCAGACAATCACAGATATTGATGTTTCTGCAAGGGAACGCTTGAAAGCGGCTGAACTGATCGGCAAGCGGTACGGAATGTTCAAGGATAATCTTGATGTAGGGGGTTCAATCCCGGTTGTAATATCCGGGGGTGATGAACTTGAAGATTAAACAGGCAAAGCAGATTTTCCTTCCTGATTATGTCGGCAAAGGCTACGGTACATTTTGGCGGTGGCGTGGGCGTTATCGTGTTTGCAAGGGAAGCCGTGCAAGCAAGAAATCCAAAACAACCGCCCTTTGGTATATCGTGAACCTGATGAAATACCCGGATGCAAACTTGCTTGTTGTCCGTAAGGTGTTCCGAACCCTGAAAGATAGCTGCTTTACAGAATTGAAGTGGGCTATCAATCGTTTAGGGGTTGCTGAATTTTGGGAGATCAAGGAAAGCCCGCTTGAAATGACTTATCTTCCAACAGGGCAGAAAATATATTTCCGGGGGCTTGATGATCCGCTGAAAGTCACTTCAATAACCGTTGAACACGGCTATTTGTGTTGGATGTGGATTGAAGAAGCGTATGAAATCGGCAATGAAGATGATTTCAATATGCTTGATGAATCAATCCGTGGTGCAATTCCGGCTGAAACAGGGCTGTTCAAGCAAATAACCCTGACCTTCAACCCGTGGAATGAACACCATTGGATCAAAGCCCGCTTCTTTGATAACCCGGATGATGAAACCCTTGCAATGACTACCAACTATATGTGTAATGAATGGCTGGACGATGCTGATAAAAAGGTTTTTGAAACCATGAAGCAGCAGACCCCCCGCCGTTACCGTGTGGCTGGATTGGGTGATTGGGGCATTGTTGAAGGGCTTATCTATGAGAATTGGGAAGAAAAAGCCTTTGACATTGAGGAAATCCGCAAGCTGAAAACTGTTCAATCTGCTTTCGGGCTGGATTTCGGCTATACAAATGATCCTTCCGCTTTCTTTTGCGGCTTGATAGACGAAACCAATAAAACCCTTTGGGTGTTTGATGAAATCTATCAAAAGGGCATGAGCAATGAACGAATAGCGGAAGAAGTAACCAAAGCCGGATATTGCAAAGAGAAAATCCGGGCTGATTCCGCTGAACCAAAGAGCATTGACCGCCTTTATGATTTGGGGCTTTCCCATATTCACAGGGCAAGGAAGGGTAAAGACAGTATAAACAACGGCATTGATTATATTCAGGATTTCCATATTATTGTTCATCCTAAATGCGTGAACTTTATTACTGAAATCAGTAATTACACATGGGATGTTGACAGTAAGACCGGGAAGAAGCTGAATAAACCCATTGATGATTTTAACCACCTGATGGATGCAATGCGGTATGCCCTTGAAGATTTCAGCAAGGGGGCGGCTTTTAGTTTTGAATAAAAATAACACATTAGTAACAAACAGCCTTGAAAACCGTGTGTTTTCGGGCTTTTGTCTTTATTATGCGATAGAAAGGGGTGAAAAAGGTGTTGAACGGTATTGAAAACGCATTGAACCGGATTTCAAATTTTATGCTGTTCGGGTTCAAGGCAAGAATGAACAACAAAGAATTTCTTGAACAGGAAATCATGCGTTGGAAGGGTTCGCCGGAACGGATCATGCAGATCAAGGGGCAACTGTATTATCAGAATGAACATGATATTCTTACCCGGAAAAGAACCATGATCGGGGAAGATGGCAAGCTGCAAACCGTTGAAAATCTTCCCAATAACCGCCTGATTGATAATCAGTATGGCAAGATGGTGAACCAAAAAGCAAACTACCTTTTAGGTCAACCCTTTGCCATTGAAACAAAGAATGAACTATATGCTGCACTTCTGAAACAAGTGTTCAATAAGCGGTTTATGAAAACCTTGAAGAACGGCGGCAAAGCAGCCTTGAACCACGGTATTTCATGGCTTTACCCTTATTACACCAAAGACGGGGAATTTTCTTTCCGTTTGTTTCCGGGGTATGAAATCCTTCCGATTTGGCAGGATAGCGAACACACCATTTTGGAAGGGGCTATCAGGCTTTACTTGGTGGCGGGCTATGACGGTATCAAGCCCACAATCATTGAAAAGGTTGAAGTGTTCGATATGCAGGGAATTCATTGCTATATTCTTGATGGCAATGTGCTTATCCCTGATTTGACCGTTGAAGAACAGGATTGTTCCTATGTAATGGCAAACGGGAAGCCCCTGAATTGGGCGAAAATCCCGCTGATCCCGTTAAAGTACAACGAACAGGAAATACCGCTGATTAAGAAGGTGAAATCCCTTCAAGACGGTATCAATGTTATGCTTTCGGACTTTGAAAACAATATGCAAGAGGACGCAAGGAACACAATTCTTGTTCTTAAAAACTATGACGGTACGAATTTAGGGGAATTCAGAAAGAACCTTGCAACTTTCGGTGCGGTGAAGGTTCGCTATGATGGTGAAACCAAAGGTGGGGTTGAAACCCTTGAAATCACCGTAAATGCGGAAAACTACAAGGCTATTTTGGAAATCTTCAAGAAAGCCCTGATTGAAAATGCTATGGGCTATGATGCCAAAGATGATAGGCTTTCCGGCAATCCTAATCAGATGAACATTCAATCAATGTATTCTGATATTGATTTAGATGCTAACGATATGGAAACCGAATTTCAAGCCGCTTTTGAAGAAATTCTTTGGTTTGTCAATGCTCACCTTGCGAACACAGGCAAGGGCAACTTTGAGAATGAGGAAGTAACGATTATTTTCAACCGGGATATTCTCATTAACGAAAGTGAAGTCATTGATAACTGTTCAAAATCCGTTGGTATTCTTTCGGATGAAACTATTATTGGTATGCACCCGTGGATTGATGATCCGCAACAGGAACTTGAACGGTTGGAAAAGCAGCGGCAAAAGGAACAAGAGGAAATGCAGCAACAGGCATATAACCCGTTTGCCCCACAGGGCAACCAACAGCCGAAAAAAGAAGGTGATCCGAATGGCGAAAATTAAAAAAATTGATATTTTACCCGTTACCCTTGAAGTGGAGTATAAGAACCCCATTTTAGGGCGGGTGTTCGCTTTCTTTGCGTGGCTGATGTTGGTGCGGTTCAAAAAGTTCAACATAACAATGAATAATAGAACCGTGTGCAGCTTTTACCGTCTGATTGTTCCCCGCTTTGTGAAAGGCGGTGGAGTGATTGAAGAATAGCGAATATTGGAAGCTACGGTTTGAACAGCTTGAACAAGCCCAAAACGGACAGGGTGCAGCCGCCTTTTCTGAAATTGAAAAGCAGTACAAGGAAGCCCAAAAGCAGATTGAAGGGCAAATTGCCCGGTGGTATCAGCGGTTTGCCGATAACAACGGAATTACCCTTGCACAAGCCCGTCAATATCTGAAAGGTGCAGCCTTGAAAGAATTTCAATGGGATGTTCAGGATTATATCAAATACGGGCAGGATAACGCTTTAATGGGCGGCTGGATGAAGGAATTGGAAAATGCTTCTGCAAAGTACCATATTTCAAAGCTGGAAGCCCTGAAAATTCAGACGCAGCAAAGCCTTGAAGTTATGTTTTCAAAACAGATGGGAACAGTAACCGGGGCAATGGGTGATATATTTGAAAGCGGTTACTATCATACCGCCTATGAACTTCAAAAGGGGTTCAATATCGGTTGGGATATTGCAGGGCTGGATCAATCGCAGATTGAAAAGGTGCTTTCCAAACCGTGGGCGGTTGATGGGAAAAACTTTTCTGAAAGGATTTGGACGAACAAGGAAAAGCTGATTTCGGAACTTCACGGGGAACTTACGCAAAATATCATGCTTGGGGCTGATCCGCAAAAGGCGATTGGTTCACTTGCAAAGAAGATGAACACTTCAAAGCAGAACGCCGGACGGCTGATTATGACGGAAGAAGCCTATTTCAGTTCAGCAGCACAAAGGGATTGCTTCAATGAACTTGATGTTGAACAATATGAAATCGTGGCAACGCTGGATTCCCACACTTCCGATATATGCAGAAGCCTTGACGGAAAGCATTTCCCCATGAAGGATTTTCAAGCGGGTGTTACCGCCCCGCCCTTTCATGTGTATTGCCGTTCAACCACAGTTCCCTATTTTGATGAAGATTTCGGGGATATTGGGGAACGGGCGGCACGGGATGAAGAAACGGGTAAAACCTATTATATCCCGGATGATATGAACTATGAGGATTGGAAGCAAACCTTTGTTGATGGTGGCGATAAATCCGGCTTTGATGTGGTGGATGATGGTTCAGCCCTTCATTACTCACACCACAAAGAGCCTGAACCCACCCCGCCCCCAAAGAAGGAATATCTGACAAAGAAGAAGCTGCAAGCCAAAATTGCGGATGCAGATGTTCAGCTTGAAGATTTGAATTTGCAGTTTATGGCTGTTTCCGGTGGTTGGTCGTATGATGAAGCAATCAAGGATTTTGGATCGCTTGAAGGACTTGCTGACGGTGAGGATTTAACAAAGCTGAAAGACCTTCATTCACAGATGGAAGCCATTGAAGCCCAAAAAGCAGAATGGCAAGAAAAGTTGAATGAAAAGCTGAAAGCCGAACAAAAGAAAGCCCTTGCAAAGAAGCAGCTTGAACTTGAAGCCCAAAAAACAGCGATTCAACAGCAGCTTGACGATTTCGAGGTAAAGACCTATTCCGGGATTTGGTACAATAAGGATGTAACAACCGCTGATTGGGAAAGCCTGAATATTGCCGGAAAGAAGCAATACTATGAAGGCAAGTTCATTACTGAAACCGATCCTGACTTGATGAAGAAGTATCAAGACCTTTACAAGCAGCTTGAAGAACTTGATACAGAAGGCAAGAGTTACCACGATATTCAGCAGCAGTTAAAGAAGATTGAACAGGAAATTTCAAAAGTTCAAGCCGATTTGAAAAAAGTTGAAAGTAGTGGTATAATAGAAGCGGTTGATGATGCCTATACGCAAGCCCGCAAGGATGCCGCTATGTGGGCGAAAAGCACGAAAGAAGCGGATGCCCTATTGCGTGATAGGTGCGGTGAAGTATGGCGTTCTTCCCCGCCCATTCAGAAAAATGCAATATATGACTACACCCAAAGTTACCACAAGTTCAATGAACCGTTACGGGGTATTGAATACGGCAGCGAAAAGTTTTTAGGCGTTGGCAATGTGGACTTAGATCAAATTGGTGTTAGTTATTCCGGCTGGCAACCCGGAGCAATGCGGAAAGAAATTAACGCTATGACTGATATAATCGAAAAATCGGTTTATCAGGAAGATTTTTGGTTGCAGCGTGGTTGTAGGTTCAAGGGCATGGATAAATTTTTCAATGTTCCAATGGATAAGCTGCAACACGCTTCACAAGCTGAATTAGAAGCCTTGCTTTTGGGTACTACCCCCACGGAATACGGCTTTTGTTCGTGTGGCGTGGCAAAGGGTAAAGGGTTCAGCGGTGATATTATCCTGAACATATATGCCCCTTCCGGTACTCAAATGATGTATGTTGAACCGTTTTCTGCTTTTGGTAATGGTTCGGGTAAATCGTGGGATGGGCTGAAACCGCAAAGTTCATTCGGGCAAGAATCAGAAATCATTTTGCAGCAGGGAACAACTTTCCGTGTTACAAAGGTTGAAAAGACACCCGGAACAATTTACATTGATCTTGAAGTTATCGGGCAAAAACCGCAACGGTAGAAAGAAGGTGGCTGAATGGCTGAAAAGAAAACATTTGAAGAACGGTATGCGGATGAAGTTCTTTCGGACAACACCCAAAAGCCAAAATGTGAACAGTGTAAGGATTGCATTTTTCGGGATGATGGAACGGTATATTCCAGCCATTACACAAAAAGCAGTTGCCGGATGTACCCTTATCCAAAGTTCAAACCGCTTGCGGTTATAGACGGTTCGGAACAATGCGATTATTACGAAAAGGAAAAGCGGAAATAAGCACTTTTGAAATTAACTTTTCAAGGGTGCTTTTTTCATGCCATTTTTCAAGGTGTAAATATATCAAAGCCCTTTGAAGCGTGGCTATATGACGATTATATAAAGGCGATTTTTTCAGAAAAGGGGTGAATTTGTGGTGAAAATCGGTAATGGCAGTTAGAAAGGAACGGTGATCCAATTCTATCTTCCAGCTATGGGTTAAATAGTGCTATCGTCTTTTAAGCGTTGCAGACGGTAAAGAACAAGGTCAAATTTCGTGGTTCGTAACCCACGGTAAAAAACGGAAAATTTGAAAGGTAGGTAAACACAATGAACAAAGAAGAATTGATTGCAATGGGATTGACAGAGGAACAGGCAAAGAAGGTTATGGATTCCCTTGATGGGAACTTTGTTACAAAGGCAAGGTTCAACGAGATCAACGAGGAAAACAAGACCTTGAAGAAATCTGTTTCTGATAGGGATAAACAGCTTGAGGATTTGAAAAAATCCAGCGGTGACAATGCCGCATTGCAGCAGCAAATTTCCGATTTGCAGAAGCAGAACGCCGATCAGCAGAAAGCCCATGATGAAGAACTTGCAAAGTTGAAGCTGGATAATGCCGTTGAAATCGCCCTTTCCGGTGCAAAGGCAAAGAACGGGAAGGCGGTCAAGGCTATGCTGGATATGTCAAAGGTGAAGTTGGGTGAGGATGGGAAACTTTCCGGCTTTGATGAACAGATTGAAGCCTTGAAGAAATCCGATTCCTATATGTTTGATGTGCAGCAGCAGACACAGCAGCAGTTCACGGGATTTCAGCCGGGGGCTTCTTCCACAGTTCCCAATTCCACAGCAGCGGGATATGAAGCCCGCCTTGCGGATGCCCGCAAAAACAATAACCAATTAGAGGTTATCAAAATCAAACAGGAAGCCGCCGCTGATGGCGTTGTCCTGATGTAAAAATTAAAATGAAAGGTTAAATAAGGTGAAAAATATGCCACAGGTAACAGGTATTGGTACGACTTGGAATTTACCCAACTATGCGGGTGAACTCTTTACAGCCGATCCCACCCAAACCCCGTTTCTTTCCATGATTGGCGGGCTTACGGGTGGCAGACAGACAGATAATTTTGAATTCCCTACCGCCGTTCTTTATGATTTCCCGGAGGCGGCACAGCCGGAGATTTCCGAAAGTGCTTCCGCAACCGCCCCGGCAGCAAGCCACATTGCACGGCAGCAGGAAAAGAATGTTGTTCAGATTCATCAGGAAGTGATTGATCTGACCTACGCAAAGCAGAGCAATTCCGGCAGAATGTCCGGGCTGAATACGGCGGGGCAGAACCCGAGCCCGGCAGATGAAAAGGCTTGGCAGATTCAGCAGAAGCTGATTAAGATTGCCCGTGATGTAGAATTTTCCTTCATTCGTGGCACTTATCAGATTTCCACGGCGGCGAATGTCGCAAACAAAACCCGTGGTATGCTGGAACTTTGCACTTCCGACACCGGAACTTCCATTGCGGCGGCGGGTGCTGACTTGAACAAGGCTTTGCTGGATCAGCTTTTCCGTGAAATGGCTGATAACGGTGCGTATTTCGGCAAGATGGTTCTGTTTTGCGGTGCATATCAGAAGCAGATGATTACCAATCTTTACGCCGATCAGTTCAAGGCGAATATGCAGACTACGCAGAATGTAGGCGGCATGAATATCACGGAGATTGAAACCGACTTCTTCAAGATGGGTGTGGTTTGGGATCGCTTCATGCCGAATGATTCCCTTCTGATTGCGGATATGGCACATATCGCCCCGGTATTTCAGGCAGTTCCCGGTAAGGGCGTACTGTTTCAGGAAGATTTGGCAAAAACGGGTGCTTCTGATAAGGTGCAGATTTACGGGCAGATCGGACTTGCACACGGTCCGGCTTTCCTTCACGGTGCTATTACCGGGCTGAAAACGGCGGCTACGGTGTAAAGAAAGGGTAAGGTGATTGTATGTTCAGAGTAACAAAGAAACCGAAAACCCCTAACATTCTTTGGGATGCTTCCAACAATCGCCCCCTTTGCAGATTCGTGAAGGGGGTATTTGAAACCAATGATGAAGCCCTTGCTTCCAAACTGAAAGATTTGGGGCATATCGTTGAGGGTAAAGCGGATGCAAAGCCCCTTGACAAAATGAAGGTTGACGAACTGAAAGCCTATGCAGCGGAACACAATATTGATTTGGGGGATGCTGCAAACAAGGCTGATATTCTGAAAGCTATTCAGGAAGCGGAAGCCAAAGAGTAAAGGCGGTGATCCCAATGCTGGAAATGGTAAAGGAACGGTTAAAATCGTTTGGGTATGAGTTGCAGGAAGGGGATGAAATTGCCCTTACCTTTTCGATTCAGAAGGTGGAAAACACCATAAAGAACGATTGCAACACGCCTTCTATACCTGATGGCTTGGTGAATATCGCTGTTGATATGGCGGTAGGTGAATTCTTAACGGCAAAGAAAACCTTTTCGCCGGATAGCATTGCAGGGCTTGATTTAGATATGGCGGTGAAGCAGATACAGACGGGCGACACCAACACAGTATTTGCAACCGGGGAAGGAAGTTCAACCCCTGAACAGCGGTTGAACGCTTTTTTGAACTATCTTCTGACTTATGGCAGGGATCAATTTTCCTGTTATCGAAAAATCAGATGGTGAACGGACTGACCGCCGCACAAAAAGCGGCAAGGAAAGCGATTGAAAGCACCTATTCAGGTGTTTGCACCATTCTTGAACGCCGGGATGTGAGGGATGAAAAAACCAAAATCACCCGGAAGAATGAAGAAGTTCCCGTTGTCGAAAATCAGCCTTGCAAGCTATCCTTTGAAAAACTGAACGCCGTTGTTCAGACTGACACGGCGGCAAAGCTGACACAAGGCACAAAGCTATTCATAGCACCGGAAATCAAAATAAAACCCGGATCAAAAATCATTGTGGAACAGAACGGCACAACAACCGAATATTCCGCAAGTGGTGAACCCGCCGTTTACTTTTCCCATAGTGAATATATGCTTGAACTGTTCAAGGGGTGGGCGTAATGGCGAATATGGGCGGGTTTTCGGTAGCTGGAATGAAGAAGCTGCAAAAGCAGTTGAACAAAATCCAGCAAGGCAATGTTGAAGCCTTCATTGATGCTTGTGCAAAGGAACTTGCCGCCCGCCTATTGGCAAAAGTTATCAAGCGTACACCCATGGGGCAATACCCCGCAAGTTCAGGTAAAAAAGGCGGTACACTTCGCCGGGGCTGGACTTCCAAAACCCATGAAGAAGCGGAAAGCGGGAAAAAGGCAAGTGCGAAAGCATACGCTGATTCCCTTACAATCCACCATTACGGAAACACCCTTGTTATTGAGATAGTGAACCCGGTTGAATATGCTTCCTATGTGGAGTATGGACACCGAACAGCCAATCATAAAGGGTGGGTTCAAGGGCGGTTCATGCTTACGATTTCTGAACAGGAAATACAGAATATAGCCCCGAAAGTGCTTGAAAGCAAAATCAAAAAGTTTTTAGGGGAGTGCTTACAATGATAAATTCCATAATTGAATCAATCAGCATTTCCTTAAATGCTGAATTTGGTGATGAATACACCACATATACAGAATCGGTTGAACAGGGTTTGAACGAACCTTGTTTTTTTGTGTTCTGCATTAACCCCACAGACCGGCTATTTCTTGGGAAGCGGTATTTCAGGGAAAACCAATTCTGCCTACAATACTTCCCCGCCGATAAAGACCGGGCGAAAGAAGAATGTAATGCAGTTGCCGAAAGGCTTTTTTCATGCCTTGAATATATCACCGTTACCGGGGATTTGGTACGGGGTACAAAAATGAAATATGAAGTAGTGGATGGGGTTTTGAATTTCTTTGTGAATTATGATCTGTTCGTTTACAAGGTTGCTGATTCTATCCCTATGGAAGATTTATCACAAGATGTTACCGTGAAAGGATAAGGTGATGTGAATGGCGGTAAAGAAAACCAATAAACCCGCTGCAAGCGAACCTGAAAAAATTGAAAAGTTATTTTCAAAGGAACAGTTGCTTGCGGCTGAACGCTTTCAGGAAAGGAAGGATATTGTAAATGCCCTTCTTTCCCCTGATAAGCAATACACGGTTGAAGCCGTGGAACAGATGATTGAAAAATATATGAAAGGACAGGTGAAATAACATGGCTTTAGGCGGTGGAACTTTTGTTACACAGAATAAAGAATTGCCGGGTGCATATATCAACTTCATTTCGGCAGCTTCCGCAAGTGCTACGCTTTCCGAAAGAGGTATTGCAACAATGCCCCTTGACTTGGATTGGGGCATTGATGGTGAAGTGTTTGAAGTAACCAACGGCGATTTCCAAAAGAACAGCCTGAAAATTTTTGGGTACGATTACACCCACGACAAATTGAAGGGGCTTCGTGATTTGTTCCTGAACACGAAAACCCTTTATGCGTACAAGTTGACTTCCGGGGGAACAAAGGCGGCAAACACCTATGCGGAAGCCCTTTATTGTGGGGTGCGTGGCAATGACCTGAAAATCACAATTCAGGCAAATGCTGATGATGATACCCTGTTTGATGTGAAAACCGTGCTTGATACGGCGGTTGTGGATGAACAGACCGTTGCAAAGGCGGCTGATCTGACTGATAACGGCTTTGTGAAGTTCAAGACTTCCGCAACGCTGGCAATCACGGCGGCAACCCCCTTGATGGGCGGCACGAATGGCACGATTGACGGAACAGCTTATCAGACCTATCTTGATAAGATTGAATCCTACACCTACAACACTATGGGCGTTGTGGTTACGGACGATACCACAAAGGGGCTTTTTGCTTCTTTCGTCAAGCGTTTGCGTGATGAAATGGGTATCAAATTCCAGCTTGTACTTTACAATAAGGCGGCTGACTATTACGGCACTATCAGCGTAAAGAACAGGGTGCTTGATGATGGTTGGAGTGAAGCAAGCCTTGTGTATTGGGTAACGGGCGTTTCCGCTGGTTGCGAGGTAAACAAGAGCAATCAGAACAAGATTTACAACGGCGAATTCACCATTTTTGCCGATTACACGCAGAATGAGTTGAAGAAGGCAATCAAAGCCGGGGAATTCACGCTGCATAAAGTCGGTACTGACATTCGTGTGTTGGAAGATATTAACACAATGGTTACTACTTCCGATACGCAGGGCGATATTTTCAAGGATAATCAGACCGTGCGTGTGATAGATCAGATTGCAAATGATATTGCGGTACTGTTCAACACAAAGTATTTGGGCGTTGTTCCCAATGATGCAGCGGGCAGAATTTCCCTTTGGTCGGATATTGTAAAGCACCATGAACAGTTGCAGGAAATCAGAGCGATTGAAAATTTCTCTGATTCTGATGTGACCGTGGAACAGGGCAACACAAAGAAATCCGTTGTGGTTAATGACCTTGTAACGGTTGTAAACGCTATGAGCAAGCTATATATGACCGTTACCGTGGCATAAGAAAGGGGTGAAAGAAAATGAATGGCAATGTAGTTATGAAAGCCAAAGATACCGTATTTGCTGCTTTAGCTGAATGTTTCGTTACTATCGGCACACGCCGCTATAACTTCATGCAGGCTATCAACCTTGAAGCAAAGTTCGAGAAGAACAAAACGGAAGTTCCCATTCTTGGCAAGACGGGCAAAGGAAACAAGGCTTCCGGCTGGAAAGGTACAGGTTCGGCAACCTTCCATTACAACACTTCTATCTTCCGGCAGATGATGTTGCAGTACAAGGAAACCGGGGAAGATATTTATTTTGAAATTCAGATTTCAAATGAAGATCCCACTTCCGGGGCAGGGCGGCAGACTATGATCCTGATGGATTGCAACATTGACGGCGGTGTGCTGGCAAAGTTCGATGCAGACGGTGAATATCTTGATGAAGATATGGATTTCACCTTTGAAGATTTCAAGATGCCGGAAGCCTTCAAAGACCTTGAAGGATTTCTTACCAACTAACAACCAACGGACGGGCTAAAACCCCTTGTGTGCGGCTTATATAAGCCCATATAAGGGGTTTTGCCTATTCAGTGATAAACAATGAAAGGAAAATGTAAAATGTCTAAATTTGCTAAATTTATGAAGGCTAACAAAGCCGTAAAAGAGAACGGTTTTTACCCGGCAACAAAATCCCTTTGTGATGAAAAGGGCAACCCCCTTGATTGGGAGTTCAAGCACATTACTTCAAAGGAAAATGAGGAAATCCGGGAAAGCTGCACGATTGATATTCCTGTTACGGGCAAGCCAAATATGTACCGCCCGAAACTGAAAAGCAGCCTTTACATTCAGCGTATGATTGCGGCTTCCGTGGTTATGCCTGATCTGTTCGATTCCGAATTGCAGGATTCCTATGATGTGAAAACCCCGGAAGATTTGCTGATGGCAATGGTGGACGATCCCGGCGAATACAACGATCTGGCGGCTTTCGTTCAGAAATTTCAGGGCTTCAATGTTTCCTTTGAAGATAAGGTGAATGAAGCAAAAAACTAATTGAAGAAGGGGATTGGGAAGCGAATTTCGCTTACTATGCCCTTCTTAAACTTCATATATTGCCTTCTGTTTTCCTTGCTATGGATGAACAGGAAAAGGCTTTCACCGTTGCGGCAATCAAGGTGAAAATTGAAGCTGACAAGAAAGAGAAAAAACGGATTGAAAGTAAATCCAAAAAGAAAGGTAGGTGATCCGCATGGCTACAATCAGAACAGCGATTGAATTACAAGACAACTTCACGGGGGTTTTGTATCAGGTTATCAATTCCGTAAATTTGGGGCTTTCCGCTATGGAAGATTTGCACCAAACCATGAATAGCCCCGTTGATACAGCTTCTATTGAAGCGGCAAGGGATTCAATCAATCAGGCTACGCTTGCGGTTCAACGGTTGGATGCAGCTATGCAGGGGCTTGAAACCCCCGCTTCTGAAACACCTACCGCCCCGACAAATTCAGCCCCGGTTGTGCTTCCGGTGCAGCCGGATGTTCCCGATCCATTAGTGGATCAGCCCGCCCCTGTTGATTTGCCTGTTGAACCGGAACAGCCTGAACCCGTACAAGTTCCGGTTCACTGGCAATCTGATAACATGGAAGTATTCACTTCAACGGGCGTTGAACGCTTTGAACAGGAAGTTCAAAGTGCAAACAATATGTTGAACACTTTGAACCAAACACAAAGCAGGATTGCAGCACAAGCGGCACAAACAGATTTGTTCCCGGATAATGCTATTGCCGATATGAACAATATGCAAAACCGCTTGCAAGCGATTCAGCAGCGTATTCAGACAATCGAAAGCAACCCCCTGAATATGGGTTCTGATACCGCAAATGCAGAATTGGAACAGCTACGGGGGCAGTTGGATCAAGCAGTTCAGGAACAGGAAGCGTTGAACCGTGCTGTTGAAAACATGGATGTTGAAGCAGCCAATCAATCCTATTTGCGGTTATCCCAAACGGTAGGTAATACTGAAAGATATATCCGGGATAATGTTGACGAACAAGGGCGGTTCAACCGTGAAATTGAAGAAGGCACGAATGAAGCAAATTCCCTTATGCAGACAATCAAAGGGGCGGTTGCGGCTTATGCCACAATTCAAACCCTTTCAGCGGCGTTGAACTTATCCGATCAGTTGACTTCTACAACCGCCCGCATGAATTTGATGAATGACGGATTGCAAACCACACAAGATTTGCAGAACATGATTTATCTTTCAGCGGAACGGGCAAGGGGCAGCTATCAGGCAACCGCTGATGCCGTTTCCAAACTTGGGCTTATGGCGGGTGATGCGTTTGGAAGTTCGCAGGAAATCATTGCCTTCATGGAACAAGTAAACAAGCAATTTACCATTGCCGGAACAGAAGCGGCGGGTGTGGATGCCGCTATGTTGCAGCTTACACAAGCAATGGCTTCCGGGGTGCTTCGTGGTGAAGAATTAAACAGTATCTTTGAACAAGCCCCTACGATAATTCAGACCATAGCGGATTATCTTGATGTGCCTATTGGTTCAATCCGTGAAATGGCAGCGGAAGGGCAAATTACCGCTGATATTGTAAAATCGGCTATGTTTGCGGCGGCTGATGAAACCAATGCAAAATTTGAAAGTATGCCGAAAACCTTTTCGCAGATTTGGACTTCTTTTCAGAATACCGCTTTGATGGCGTTTCAGCCTGTTCTTCAAAGAATGAATGAAATTGCCAATAGTGAAGCCTTCCAAACCTTTGTAAACAATGCTATTGAGGGGCTTTCAATGGTGGCGGGCATTGCCCTTGAAATCTTTGATTTGCTTGTGGGTGTTGCGGGCGTGGTGGCTGATAATTGGTCGTGGCTATCCCCTATCATTTACGGTGTAGCAGCCGCCCTTGCGGTTTACTATGGGTGGTTATTGCTGACAAAAGGGGCTGAAATGGCTATGGCGGCGGTTCATGGGATCGTTGCGGTGGCAAAGGGCATAATGGCGGCGGCTACAATGCTTGTAACGGGTGCAACATGGGCTGAAACAACCGCACAATACGGGCTGAACGCTGCAATGTACGCTTGCCCTATCGTGTGGATAATCATTCTTATAATCGCCCTGATTGCCCTGTTCTATGCGGCGGTGGCGGCGGTGAATAAATTCGCCGGAACTTCCGTTTCTGCAACGGGTATTATTTGCGGGGCGTTTATGGTTGCCCTTGCTTTCATAGGCAATATTTTTGTTGCCTTGTGGAATTTGGTTGTTGATGTGTTCGTGCTGATTTACAACCTTGTGGCAACCGTGGCAAACTTTATCGGCAATGTGTTTACTGATCCTATCGGTGCAATTTGCCGATTGTTCTTTGATTTGGCTGATACCGTGCTTGGAATTCTTCAAGCGTTGGCTTCGGCTATTGATGCAATCTTCGGTTCAAACCTTGCGGGAAGTGTTCAGGGTTGGCGTGATTCTCTTGGCGGTTGGGTAGATGATACCTTCGGCAAGGGTGAAGAAGTCATGGCGAAAATGAACGCTGACGATATGAAACTTGGTCGGTTTGAATATGGGGAAGCGTGGGATGCAGGATATTCTTTCGGTGAAGGTATAGATCAAAGCATTGCGAATTTCGATCCTTCCAGCCTATTTGATACCAATGTACCCGGTGCGGATGATTACGCAAATTTGGGTAGTTACGGTTCGGGTATTGGCGGGATTGGAAGCGGTGTTGATGATATTGCTGGAAACACCGGAAAAATCGCTGACAGCATGGATATTACAGAAGAAGATTTGAAATATCTTCGTGATATTGCAGAGCAGGAAGCAGTGAACAGATTTACAACCGCTGAAATTACCATTGAGCAAACGAACCACAACACCGTTTCCGGCAAGATGGATTTGGATGGTATTGTTTCAGGGTTGACGGATGCCGCAAATGAAGCGGTTGATAAAATAGCGGAAGGGGTGCATGAATAATGAGCAAAAACGGATATGATTTTTACCTGAAAAAATGCTTGTTACCAATCGCCCCGGAAAAGCTGCAAGTAAAAATCAACAATGCGAATGATACACTTACCCTGATAAATGAAGGGGAAATCAATATTTTGAAAACCCCTGAACTTACGGATATTGAATTTGAGTGCAGAATCCCACAAGTGAAATATCCGTTTGCAACCTATAAATCAGGGTTTAAGGGGGCTTCTTATTTCCTTGATTACTTTGAAAGTTTGAAAGCGGATAAGAAGCCCTTTCAATTTATCGTTTCCCGGACTTTGCCGAATGGGAAGGTGCTGTTTTCAACTAACATGAAGGTATCAATGGAAGATTACAAGATCACCGAACAGGCGAAAGATGGTTTTGATTTGACGGTAAAAATCAAATTGAAGCAATACCGGGATTATGGAACAAAAACCGTAAATATCAAAATTGCCGCTTCCAAACCTAAAGCAAAGGTTGAGCCGCAAAGACCAGCCGATCCCCCGGCACAAAAAAGCTATAAGGTGGGCGATATAGTGAACTTCCACGGTGGCACACACTATTATAGTTCCTATCCGGGGGCAAAGGGCTATTCTGCAAGGGCGGGAAAAGCGAAAATCACGATTGCAAACGGTTCAGGAAAAGCCCACCCGTGGCATTTGATACACACCGATTCCGGTTCAAATGTCTATGGGTGGGTTGATGATGGAACATTTGATTAAGGGGGTGTGAAGATTGAATGTTGAACTTTTGATTTCCGATCCTTCCGGTACAAAAGCCTATATTCCGATTGTGGAAGAAGGTATTGAATGGAGTACCGAAAGAAGAAGCACCCCCGGCAAGCTGACCTTCAAAATTGTAAAAGATGCCGTTATCAACTTTCAGGAAGGGGCGGCGGTTCGCCTGAAAGTTGACGGAAAGCCCGTTTTCTTTGGATTTGTATTCAGCAAAAAGCGGGATAAGGATCAGATTATAGAAGTGACCGCCTACGATCAATTAAGATACCTGAATAACAAAGATACCTATGTTTATGAGAACAAAACCGCTTCACAGTTCATTCAAATGCTGGCAGCGGATTTTTCTTTGAATACGGGAACTTTGGAAGATACCGGGTTTGTGATTGCTTCACGGGTGGAAGATAATACTTCCCTATTTGACATGATAGAAAATGCCCTTGATTTGACCTTGCAGAACAGCAAAGAAATGTTCGTACTGTTTGACGATTTCGGCAAGCTGACCTTGAAAAACATTTCTTCAATGTATGTGGGTGAACCGGGGGCTTACCTGATGATTGATGAAGAAACCGGGGAAAATTTTGAATACACTTCCAGCATTGACAGCGATACCTATAACAAGGTGAAGCTGACCTATGACAATGAGGACACAGGCAAGCGGGAAGTGTATATTGCACAGGACAGCAGCCACATGAACCAATGGGGCGTTTTGCAGTATTTTGACACGCTGCAAAAAGGCGAAAACGGACAGGCAAAAGCTGATGCCCTGTTGAAGCTATACAACAGCAAAACAAGAAATCTGAAAATCACAAATGCAATCGGTGATACAAGGGTTAGAGCCGGAAGCATGGTTGTGATAAATCTTGCTTTGGGTGATACCAATGTGAAAAATTTTATGTTGGTTGAAAAGGTAAAACACACCTTTAAGCTGGATTCACATTTTATGGATTTAACACTTCGAGGGGGTGAATTTATTGCCTGATGCAGTTGAATTGATGAAAACAATCAAACGGGCGGCGTTGGATGCGGTAAAGGCTTCAAAGCCCGTTGAAGTCTGTTTCGGAAAGGTAACAAGTGCTTCCCCCTTGAAAATCCTTGTGGAACAGAAATTGCCTTTGGGTGAAGGGCAGCTTATTCTTACCCGGAATGTTACGAACTTCAAAACCTACATTACCGGGGGCAATGTAAAAAACTATTATTACACAGGAAGCGACACGGACGGGGGAACAGCCCCGGTTGTGCCTTCCCATGTTCACGCTATCGGAAAGGTTCAAATCACCGTACATAATGGGTTGGTTGTCGGTGATGAAGTGATCCTTATCCGGCAGCAGGGCGGGCAAAAATATATTGTGGTGGATAGAATCGGATGATACCTTCAACCACAGCCTTTCTTGAACAGGATTTCGAGATCACAGAACAACCAACCCATACCTACAAAATGAATCTTGAAAGCAATCTGATCCGGGGCTATACAGACGGACAAGAAGCAATGAAACAGGCAATATATAAAATCCTGAACACGGAACGATACCAATATGTTATGTATTCGTGGAATTACGGGATTGAATTGCTTGATTTGTACGGCGAACCCGTATCTTATGTTTGCCCTGAATTGGAACGCAGAATCACGGAAGCCCTAACATGGGATGATAGAATTCAAACCGTGGATAATTTTGAATTTAACATTTCAAAAAAGGGTGAAATCCTTGTAACTTTTACCGCACATACCGTTTTCGGTGATGTGGTTGCTGAAAAGGTGGTGAATTTCTAAATGTATGATGTAACTTATCGTGAAATCCTTGAACGGATGCTTGAAAGGGTATCTGACAAGTTCGACAAGCGGGAAGGTTCGGTTATCTTTGACACCCATTCCCCCACGGCGATTGAATTAGAATTGCTTTATGTGGAGTTGAACACCCTGATTGCGGAAGCATACGGGGATAGTGCTTCAAGGGAATATCTTATCAGGCGGTGCAAGGAAAGAGGAATTACCCCCTATGAAGCAACCTACGCTGTTTTGAAGGGTGAATTCACACCCACAAACATTGATGTTACCGGACAGCGGTTCAATATCGGTTCAATGAATTTCATTGCTACTGAAAAAATCGCTGATGGGGAATATCAGATGCAATGTGAAGCCCCCGGAATTGTCGGAAATCAGCAGTTGGGAACTATGATCCCGATTGAGTATATACAAGGGCTTGAAACCGCTGAACTTACGGATGTTCTTATCCCCGGCGAGGATGAAGAAGATACGGAAGATTTGCGAACCCGCTATTTTGACAGCTTCAACGAAAAGGCTTTCGGCGGGAATGTTCAAGATTACCTTGAAAAAACAAACGCTATTCCGGGCGTTGGAAGTACCAAAGTAACAAGGGTTTGGAATAATGACCTTCGCCCCGCTGAAATGATACCTTCCGCAACGGTCAAAGCATGGTATGACACAATCAAGCCTACTTTAAGCGGTGAACCCGCAGCATGGCTTGAAACGGTTTTCAATGCCGCAAAAGATAAGAAGCTGACAACCGGGGGAACGGTGCTTTTAACAATCCTGAATTCGGATTTTGAAGTTGCTTCTGATACGCTGATTAAGACGGTGCAGCAAGTAATTGATCCTGACGAATACGCCGGGGAAGGTTACGGGGTTGCCCCTATCGGGCATATCGTGAATGTGCAAAGTGCGAAAAATCGTGAAGTGACCGTGAAAACCAATATCACCTTTGATACTGGCTATGGATGGTCGAACCTTCAAAGTTCAATCAATGAGGTTATTTCAAACTATCTGCTTGAACTTCGTAAATCGTGGGCTGATTCCCCTTATTTGGTGGTTCGTATCAGTCAAATTGAAACCCGCCTTTTGGGGATCAAGGGAATTGTGGATATTGACAGCACCAAAATAAACGGGGCTTCCGATAACCTGACTTTAGGGAAATATGAAGTTCCCGTGTTCAAGGGGGCGAGTGCATGACAAAAACGGTTAATCTTGTTTCCTACTTACCCCCATTCATGGCTGATTTCAAAGAAATTTCCGTAACTTTGGAAGCGGAAAACCCTGAATTTGTGCTTGTATGGAAAGCCGCTGACAGGGTTCTTCAAAATGAATTCATTGAATCGGCTGATGAATACGGAATTTCAAGGTTTGAAAAAATCTTGAACATTTTACCTTCAACAGAAGATACCCTTGAAAGCCGCCGTGCAAGAGTTCAAGCCCGGTGGTTTAATACTATCCCCTACACCATGAAAGCCTTCCTTGCAAAGCTGGAAGCCCTATGCGGCGATTCTGATTTCACGGTTACAAAGGAATATGACAAGTACACGGTTAGAATTCTGACAAACCTTGAATTGTTCGGGCAAGTTGAGGAATTGGAACATATCATTGATGGCATGATGCCGTGCAACATGATTGTTATTTCCGTGAATGAAATTCCTTGTGATGCAAAAGGCTTTGCTTTTGTTGCCGGGGGTGTTTGTTCGGTGGAAACCTTCTTTATCACCAATGATGAACAGATACACCGGGTTATCAGCGGCGGGGCAGCTTTCAGGGGTGGAACGGTACACACCGCCCATTATTTTATTACCAATGACAGCAAGGAAAATATTGCGGTCGGCGGTTTGGCAGCACACGGCGGCGGGGCGGTAAATACCGCAACCGTGATTATTACCAACGATTTCAATGAACAGTTTAACATAAGCGGTAAAAATTCAGTTGGTTCAGGCGTGGTTGTTTCTGAATTCATTGAAATAAAACAATAAGAAAGGATTGAAAGAACATGGCAGAATTTTCAAAGTTGGTTATCACCAACAAAGGGCAAGCGTTGCTTGCAAAAATGATTGCGGGAAGCGGCAACATTGAGTTCACCAAAATTTCAGCTTCCAGCACCACATACACGGATGCACAGCTTGAAGGGCTTACTTCACTTTCCAATGTGAAGCAAACAAGCCTGATTTCCAAAGTAACCCGCACAAATGAGGTTGCAATCAAGGTTGAAACCGCCTTCACAAATACCGAACTGACAGCGGGGTATTACATGAAGGCTTTGGGCTTGTATGCCGTTGATCCTGATGAGGGTGAAATCCTCTATGCCGTGACAAGGGAAACTTCCGGGAATTGCTATATGCCCGCCTATAACGGTATTACCGTTTCGGGTGCGTATGTGCAGCTTGTAACCACGGTTGGAAACTCTGAAAATGTTTCCCTTGAAGTGGATCAGGCGGCGGTTGCCACAATCGGGGATATTCAGGATTTGCAGAAGCAGATTGCAGACCTTGAAGCCTTTATCGGCTATTCCGCTGATGATATTTACGGCGTGGAAGTGGACTTTGTAAACAAGAGATTTACCCGCCTTTCCGGGGCGGTAAACCGTACACCGGGGGAAGGATTTGATTCAATCAATGCCTTTGGCGGGCGTAAACGCTGCAATGTTGCGGATGATGGAACAGTAACCGCCTATTATGGGGATTCAGGGTACACCACAACCGGAAAGAATTCAGCCGGAACAAAGGTTCAGGTAATGGTTGAACAGCCTAAATTCTATTACAAGGTTGTTCCTATGGTGATTGAAAAGGGCGTGAAGGGAACGAAAATCCGCAAAGCCCGCTATTATGTTTCGGACACCCTGAAACCCGGCTTTAAGGTTCACCCCGCCTTTGTGGAAAATGGCAATGTCAACCCGTATATTTACCTTGCAGCCTTTGAAGGTTCGTTGTTCGACACTTCCGCAAACGCTTATATTTTGGATGATGCACAAGTGGCAGATTTCGCCGCTGATGTACTTTCCAGCATTGCAAACGCAAAGCCCATTTCCGGTTTAACGCAAAACCTGACAAGGGCGAACACCCGAAAGCTGGCACAAAAGAGGGGTGCAGGATGGGAACAGGCGTATGCTGCAACAATCGCCGCTTCGCAGCTTTTGATGCTGATTGAATACGCTTCTTTCGATATGCAGAAAGCGATTGGCAACGGTGTTACCAACAAAACAGATGATGGCAGCACTTCCATGACGGAGATCACCGGGGCAACCGTGAATTTGGGTAACGCTTCCGGTTCTGTTACCAATATCAACGGTTACAACATTGTTTCCTATCGTGGTGAAGAAAATATTTGGGGTAACATTTGGGCTTGGATTGACGGCATGAACGAGGAAAACCCGGCTACTTTCACCACGGGCGATTGTGGAACGCTTTATGTTGCGGATCATGGCTTTGTTGATGATAGCAAGGCAAGCCCCTATAAGAACACCGGAATTCACCCCGATTATGGGAACGGCTATATTTCCGCTTTCGGCTATTCGGAAGAATATGATTGGTTGTTCATTCCGGCTGAACACACAGGCAATTCCAGCCTTCCCGTTGGTGACTACTTTTGGAACAGTAATCCCGGCTGGAGGGTTGCTAGATTGGGCGGTGTATGGAGTAACGGTGCTAATGCGGGTGCTTTCTGTTGGCATCTGGGTAATGCTGCTTCTGATCGGTATCGGGATATCGGCGGGCGGTTGGTGTATGTACCTTCCAAAAAGGAAGCCGCTTAACACCGTTGAACAAACATTGAACAATTAAATAAAATCGGTAGTTCAGGGAGTATTGTTGTTTACAATCCGGTTAAACAGACGGCACTAAAACAGAAACCATGAAAAAGGTTACTAAATTAGGCAGTAAATGGAATAACAGTGCTAATGCAGGTACTTTCTATTGGAATCTGAATAATGCTACTTCTAATCGTAATCGGAATATCAGCAGGCAGTTAGTAAATGCACGATTCAGCCGGGGAAAATTCCCCGGCTGTTTCAATGATATATCTGTATTCCTGAAAGACCGTGCCACATGGCAAAACAGACAGCCCCCGAAAGGGGGAAGTTAAAAATAAAATTTGTCGTATTGGTAGACTTTGAAAGTTAATTTTCAAAGGTTGAAGATTCGGCTGATGTGCATACAAAAGGAACATTCAACAATGAAGCGATATGGGAATCTATATGAACAGATTTATTCTATGGATAACCTACGCAAAGCACACCAGAACGCACGGAAGGGAAAGGGATGGTATGAGGAAGTAAAAGCGGTTGATGCGGATGTTGAAGGCTATTTGAAACGCCTTCAAGAAATGCTTATCAATCACACCTACCAAACTTCACCTTACGAAAAATTTATCAAGCATGACAGCGGCAAAGACCGGGAGATTTTCAAACTACCCTACTTCCCGGATCGTATTTGTCAATGGGCGATTCTGCAAGTTATTGAACCGTATTTGATACGGCACATGACAAAGAACACCTATTCAGCGATACCCAAAAGAGGAATTCACGCAGCGTTGCATGATGTTCAAGATGCAATGTGGAAGGATGTTCCGAATTGCCAATATTGCTTGAAGCTGGATGTAAGGCATTATTATCCTTCAATAAACCACGATATTTTGAAAGCAAAGTTCAGACGGCTTTTCAAAGATGGTGAATTGCTTTGGTTGTTGGATGAAATCATAGATAGCATTTGCACCGCTAACATTGAAGATATTCGTGATCTTTGGTTCTTGGATGAAGATGTTGATGAAGAAACCGGAATACCAATAGGGAATTACCTTTCCCAATATTGCGGGAACTTCTATCTTTCTGATTTTGACCATTGGATCAAGGAAGAAAAGCGGGTGAAGCACTACTTCCGTTACATGGATGATATTGTGATTTTCGGCAGCAGCAAAGAAGAACTTCATGCCCTGAAACGGGAAATTGATGTTTATTTCATGCGGGAATTGCGGTTGACTGTTAAAGGGAATTGGCAAGTGTTCCCTTCCTATGTGCGGGGTGTTGATTTTGTCGGTTATCGAACCTTCCTGAATTATACCTTGCTTCGCAAGAGCAGTTGCACCAACTTCAAGAAAAAGATGGTGGCAATCAGGGAGAAAACAGCAAGCGGGCAGATGATGAACTATTCTGAATGGTGTTCCGTAAATTCCTATAAGGGATGGCTAAAGCATTGTGACAGTTACCGCTTGCGGAAAAAGTACATTGCACCAATTCAAGACGATGCAGACCGATATTATCGGGATGTTGTCAAAACCAAAAAATATAAAAGAAAGGCGGCGTAAAACATGGTTGACTATGGCAAAGTAAGAAGCACCGTCAAGCCTGAACCCATTGTGATTGATGAATTCAGCGTTTGGCAGCACACCAACATTCAGAGAATTTCTGAAAATGTCGGTGAAGAAAATGAATTCGTGGGCTATGAATTCAACATGGTTCAGTACAGTAAGGACGAATTCATTTTGCAACAGGCAACGGACAATGCGGCGTTGCAGCAGCAGATCACAGATACACAGCTTGCGTTATGTGAAGTCTATGAAATGATGGGATAAGGAAGGGGTGAAAAATCATGGCAAAGGTATATGCTGACCTTATCAGAAAGGGCTTGAAAACCCTTGATGATGTGCCGGAAAAATTGAAAGCAGCGGTTCAGGCTTTGGTTGAAGGTGATACAGATTGATTACCAATCTTATCATAAAAATTTTGTTCAGAAAGGATGTGGCAGAAATGGCAGTTGTTTATGCAACCCTGATTGTCAAGGGCAAGAAAACCTTTACTGATGTTCCGGCGAGAATTCAGGAACAGGTGAAGCAGGTTCTGATTGACCTTGATTGCCCTGAACTGGCTGAATAAGTCGAGGGCAAGGAAACTATCACAGACAAGCTAAAAACCCGCATATGGGGCTTATATAAGCCTTGTGTGCGGGTTTTCGCTTGCCTACCACCAACAAAGAAAGGAAGATTGAATATGAAAGAAGGAATTTGTACGGGAATCGGCGTTATCGGAAGTGTGATTGCTTCCCTGTTTGGCGGGTGGGATGCCGCCCTTATTACCCTGATGATTTTCATGGGAATTGATTATCTGACCGGGCTTATTGTGGCGGGTGTGTTCCATAAATCCGAAAAGACGGAAAACGGAACACTTGAAAGCCGTGCCGGATGGAAGGGGCTTTGCAGAAAAGGCGTTACCCTTCTTGTGGTGCTGGTAGCTTGCCGCCTTGATGTGGTAATGGGTTCTAACTTCATCCGTGATGCGGTTGTGATTGCTTTCGTTGCGAATGAAACGATTTCCATTATCGAAAATGCGGGGCTGATGGGTGTGCCTATCCCTTCGGTTATCGTAAAGGCTATTGAAGTTTTGAAGAAACAGGCAGAAAGCGAGGATAAAGAAAATGAGTAATTCAGGATTGGTTGTATATACCAAACTTTCACCGAACCATTCCGGGCAGCGTACACACAGCATTGACCGGATCACCCCCCATTGTGTGGTGGGGCAGCTTTCTTGTGAATCAATTTGCGGGTGCTTCACAAGCCCGGAGCGAGAAGCAAGCTGCAATTATGGCATTGGTACAGACGGGCGAATTTCCCTTTGTGTAGAGGAAAAAAACCGTTCTTGGTGTTCTTCCAGCAATGCCAACGATCAGCGGGCGGTTACAATCGAATGTTCTTCTGACAAAACCGCCCCTTATGCAATGACGGATGCGGTATATGCCGCCCTGATTGACCTTTGCACCGATATTTGCAAGCGTAACGGCAAAAGTAAATTGCTTTGGTTCGGGGATAAAAACAAAACCCTTGCCTATGAGCCGAAAGCGGATGAAATGATTATCACCGTTCACCGCTGGTTTGCAAACAAGAGTTGCCCCGGCGATTGGCTTTATAACCGTTTGGGCGATCTTGCGGCAAAGGTTACTTCCCGTTTGGGTGGCGGTTCACAGCAGCCTTCCGGCACTCTTTACAGAGTACAGACCGGGGCATACAAGCAGAAGGCAAACGCTGATGCACAGCTTGCAAAGGTAAAGGCAGCGGGCTTTGATACTTACATGGTTCAGGCGGGCGGCTATTACAAAATTCAGGTTGGAGCATATAGCAAGAAAGCAAATGCTGATGCTATGGCGGCAAAGCTGAAAGCAGCCGGATTTGATACCTATATCACCACGGAACAGGGAAAAGCTGTTTCTTCCAGCGGATCAGCAGCGGCTTCCCTTGTGGTTGGTGATGAGGTGAAGCTGGCTTCCAATGCCCCGGTATATGGAAGCAGCACAAAATTTTCTTCGTGGGTTTATTCTTCAACCCTCTATGTGCGTGAAATCAGCGGTAACAGAATCGTGATTTCCACGCAGAAAACCGGGGCAATTACCGGGGCAGTTGATAAGAAGTATTTGACAAAAATCTGATACTAATTTGTTACTAATTGCCCCCTATTTTGCCCGCTTTACACCGCATTATATATTGAACAACCCTGAAAATATCGGGGTTTTCAGCGGTTGTAAAACGGGCTGAATTATGGTATAATAAATACGGAAAACAGCTTGTTCCTATCTCTAAGGAGATATGAACATGAAGGTAGCTATTTATTGCCGCTTATCCGAAGAAGATAGAAACAAGCAATTTGAAACAGACGACTCGGGCAGCATACAGAACCAAAAAGCTATGCTGCTGCAATACGCTATGGAACAGGGGTGGGAACTTTACAACATTTACAGCGACGACGACTATACCGGGTCAGATCGACGACGCCCGGAGTTTAACCGTTTGCTAAAAGACGCTGAACAGCGGAGATTTGACATTATTCTATGCAAGACACAATCGCGGTTTACCCGCGAATTGGAACTTGTCGAAAAGTACATACATGGGCTATTCCCCATTTGGGGTATTCGTTTCATCAGCATTGTTGATAATGCAGATACCGCGAACAAGGGAAATAAAAAATCCCGTCAAATTAACGGGCTTGTCAATGAATGGTACTTAGAGGATATGTCCGACAATATCCGCAGCGTTCTAACCAACAGACGGAAAAACGGTTTCCATATTGGCGCATTTGCCCTTTACGGTTATAAGAAAGACCCAAACCAAAAAGGACATTTGATTATTGACGAGGAAGCCGCCGCCGTTGTCCGAGAGGTTTTTACCTTGTTTGCACAGGGTTACGGAAAAACTGCAATCGCCCGTATGCTTAACGACAGGGGCATACCAAATCCAACAGAGTATAAGCGTCTGCATGGCTTACGATACCAACAGCCGAAAATGAAAAACAGCACCCTTTGGAAATACTTTGCTATTTCCGATATGCTCACAAATGAAATCTATATCGGCAACATGGTACAAGGCAAATACGGAAGCGTATCCTATAAGACAAAGCAAAACAAGCCACGCCCCAAAAGTGAGTGGTATATTGTCGAGGGGACGCACGAACCGATTATTGATCGGGAGTTATGGGACAGAGTGCAAGCGTTAGTTGCAGAAAGGGCAAAGCCCTTTGACGTCGGCACAATCGGTTTATTCGCAAGAAAAGCCCGTTGTGCAAATTGCGGTTATGTCATGCGCTCGTCTAAAACCGCACCCCAACGCGGCGGCAAGCATTATTTACAATGCTCCAACCGCCATGTTGCAAAGGACGCTTGTATCGGTTCTTTTATTTCGGTTGACAGATTGGAACGGCTTGTCATTGACGAGTTAAACCGATTATCGGCTGAATACCTTGACAAGGACGAGTTAGAGCAGAACATAGAGTTTTGCGGAAACTTGCAGGGGCAAAAAGACCGTTTGAGTGCCGACCTTGCTACTTATCGAAAAAAGATTGAGGAATACTCCAAAGGGATTCGGGACTTATACATGGATAAGGTAAAAGGGTTGATTTCTGAAAGCGACTTTGTCGATATGTCAAAGGGATTTTCTACCGAGCGCGACCGTTTAGAGCGTGTAATCGCAGACGGTGAAAAGCAGTTAGCCGAACTCGACGAAAAGATCGCGGCGGGCGACAATCGCCGTGAACTAATTGAAAAATACACCAACTTGGAACATCTCACCCGCGAAATTGTGGAAACGCTGATTGATTATATATCCGTCGGTAAGCGTATTCCGGGGACAAGGGACGTTCCCATTGAAATCCACTGGAACTTTTAATGTAAAGTTGTTCTTATATGATTGCAGCAGAGCAGAAAGCCAGAGCTACCTATGACAACATCCTCAGAGTCTGCGATGATCCGGACGTAAGCAATGTGATAAAATTCCTGCGTGAACGTGAAGTAGTGCATTTTCAGAGATTCGGTGAGGTTCTCGATATACTTCAGTCGCAGATAAAGTAAATATAAAAGCTGTGGCAGCAATGAAACTGCCACAGCTTTTTCAGCATACTGCAATGCGTAAGTTTTCGCTAAAACAAAAATAAAGGACATTCGAAAATCGAATGTCCTTTACACTGGTGCGGGAAATGGGACTTGAACCCACACGCCAATACTGACACAAGCACCTCAAGCTTGCCTTGTCTGACTGCGGAACAAGTTCCGCTTCCACGAAATCAAAGATTTCGTGCGATTCCAGTGTGGCTTTTTTGCTGATAATGCTTTGCTGATTTGTCGGATATAAAAATAAAGGACACTCGAAAATCGAATGTCCTTTACACTGGTGCGGGAAATGGGACTTGAACCCACACGCCAATACTGACACAAGCACCTCAAGCTTGCCTTGTCTGACTGCGGAACAAGTTCCGCTTCCACGAAATCAAAGATTTCGTGCGATTCCAG
>CDZO01021376.1_pt1 | contig 48126 bp, 53 predicted proteins | sample 480641 | NCBI WGS metagenome assembly CDZO01 (sample SAMEA3182088, study PRJEB8094) | gut metagenome | biome: human; feature: gut; material: Stool; isolation source: human stools | place: Canada | collected 2013-02-05
CGCGTTCCAGAAATTGGAATGCACCGGGTACAGATTATCTGATATTATGCTTATAGCTGTTTTTGACAAAAATGTCCGTGAATATACAGCCCGCGAGGGGGAGTTATTTAGTGGTAAATTTTGAGAGAGGTACAAGATATAGATAAAACAACATTAAATGGTTAAAAACGGAAAAAATGTCGGAAAAATGCACAAAAACGATGAAATAAATTTAAAAATTTATGTACTATTTACGAAGTTTGTGGTATAATTAAAATACAAAAATTTTAACAGCAAGAGGTGATAACGTGATTAAAAAAGAAATGATAGCTATGCTATTAGCAGGCGGACAGGGAAGCCGCCTTGGCGTGCTAACACAAAAAGTAGCCAAGCCGGCTGTATCTTTTGGGGGGAAGTACCGAATCATTGATTTTCCGCTGAGCAACTGTATCAATTCCGGAGTTGACACGGTCGGGGTATTGACACAGTATCAGCCATTACGTTTAAATTCTCATATTGGAATTGGAGTACCGTGGGATTTAGACCGGAACGTTGGTGGTGTAACCATTTTACCTCCGTATGAGCGCAGCAAAGGCAGCGATTGGTACACAGGAACTGCCAATGCCATTTATCAGAACCTGGAGTATATGGAATCCTATAACCCGGAATATGTTCTGATTTTGTCCGGTGACCATATTTACAAGATGGATTATGAGGTAATGCTGGATTATCATAAAGCCAATAATGCAGATATCACCATTGCTGCCATGCCAGTACCCATCGAGGAGGCCAGCCGTTTCGGCATCCTGATTACGGACGAGTCTAACCGCATCACGGAATTCGAGGAGAAGCCTCCTGTTCCCAGAAGCAACTTAGCATCCATGGGTATCTACATATTCAGCTGGCCTGTATTAAAGGAAGCTCTGATTAAGATGAAGGAAGAGCCGGGGTGCGATTTCGGCAAACACATCATTCCATACTGCCACGCAAGAGGCGACAGGATATTCGCATATGAATATAATGGTTACTGGAAGGATGTAGGTACGCTGGGCTCCTACTGGGAGGCCAATATGGAACTCATTGATATCATTCCCGAGTTCAATCTGTATGAGGAATACTGGAAGATTTACACCAAGAATGATGTGATTCCGCCCCAGTTTATTTCCAATGAGGCAAATATTGAGAGAAGCATTATCGGTGAGGGAACTGAGATTTACGGCGAGGTAATGAACTCCGTTATCGGAGCAGGCGTCACCGTTGCCAAGGGAGCCGTGGTGAAGGATTCCATTATAATGCAGGGTACCGTCATCGGAGCGGGTACCGCTGTGAACAAGGCCATCATTGCCGAGAATGTAAGGATTGGCTCTGGTGTGGAACTGGGTATAGGAGAGTATGCGCCCAGTACATATGACCCCAAGGTATATCAGTTCGATCTGGTGACCATTGGTGAGAATTCTGTGATTCCTGACGGGGTTAAGGTAGGCAAGAACACTGCCATAGCAGGCGAGACAACCGTAGGCGATTATCCTGACGGATTACTGGCTGGCGGAAATTACATTATAAAGGCAGGTGGCGTAAAATGAGAGCAATCGGTATCGTATTAGCAGGCGGTAACAGCAAGAGGATGCGGGAACTTTCTAATAAGAGGGCAGTGGCTGCCATGCCGGTTGCAGGAAGCTACCGCAGCATTGACTTTGCACTCAGCAACATGACAAACTCCCACATCCAGAACGTGGCAGTTTTTACACAGTATAATTCCAGGTCCCTGAATCTGCACTTAAGTTCCTCCAAGTGGTGGGATTTCGGACGTAAACAGGGCGGACTCTTTGTATTTACCCCATCCATCACACCGGAGAACGGCGACTGGTACAGGGGAACAGCGGACGCATTATACCAGAACCTTACATTCTTAAAAAACAGCCATGAGCCATATGTGGTCATAGCGGCAGGCGACGGCGTATACAAGCTGGATTATAATAAGGTCCTGGAGTATCACATTGAGAAAAAGGCAGACATCACCGTTGTCTGCAAGGACATGGAAGAGGGCACGGATGTGACCCGGTTCGGCTGTGTGAAGCTGAATGATGACGGCCGTATCACGGACTTCGAGGAGAAGCCCATGGCATCTGACGCCACCACCATTTCCTGCGGTATCTATGTTATCCGCAGAAGGCAGCTTATTGAACTGCTGGAGCGCTGCGCTGCAGAGGACAGGTATGACCTGGTCAATGACATTCTGGTGCGCTATAAAAATCTTAAGAGAATTTATGCTTATAAGCTGGACGGCTACTGGAGCAACATTGCTTCCGTGGATTCCTATTATAAGACAAATATGGATTTCCTCAAACCTGAGGTGAGGGATTACTTCTTCAAGCAGTATCCTGATGTATACACTAAGATCGATGATCTTCCTCCTGCCAAGTACAACCCTGGCGCTCTGGTCAGAAACAGCCTGATATCCAGCGGATGTATCCTGAATGGTATAGTTGAAAACTCCATTCTCTTTAAAAAGGCATACGTGGGCAACAATTGTGTAATAAAGAATTCTATTATTTTAAATGACGTTTATATTGGCGACAACACGGTGATTGAGAACTGTATCGTAGAGAGCAGGGATACCATCCGTGCCAACACCACACACATCGGCACACCGGAGAACATCAAAATCGTTGTGGAGAAAAACGAAAGGTATACATTATAATACGCACATAGCCCCGCAAATCGCACGGGGAGCGCAGAGCGGGGGACCGGCGGGATAAGACGGAAGGGGTAGAAAACATGCAGGTTACAGACGTGAGAGTGAGACGGGTTGAGAAGGAAGGCAAGATGAAAGCAATTGTTTCTATCACACTGGACAACGAATTCGTCATTCATGACATCAAGGTAATTGAGGGGGAGAAGGGTTTATTCATAGCCATGCCAAGCCGCAAGGCAGCGGACGGAGAGTACCGCGATATTGCTCATCCTATTAATTCCAACACAAGGGATATGATTCAGACCATCATTCTGAATAAATACGAGACAACCTTGCTGGAGAATGAGGCGGCAGCGGATGGAATGGCATAAGATACAGACAGAATAATGAACGGGAGCTGTTTTCCGGATAACGGGAAGTTAACCGGGACGGCTCCTGTTTTTGTGTGAAAAAAACCAAAAAACGTTTGGAGTCCCCTTAAAATAAGGGGGAATCCAAACGTTTTGGAATTGTAAAAACCGCCACACAGGATTTTCCGCCCCGTGTATGACAGCAGATTGCCGGCGTCCATCTGTTATGGGCGTCTCTATATTCAGACCCCCATCTGCCTTAATATACTCCTGGCCACGCTTATGCCATTTGCGGATGCCTGCTGGAGCCCTCTGGTGACGGAGGCGCCGTCTCCGATTGCCCGCAGTCCCCTGATACTGGTTTCAAAGTCAGCATTGACAACTACTTTATTGGAGTAGAACTTGACCTCGACGCCGTAGAGAAGAGTCTCGTCGCTGGCAATGCCGGGAGTTACCTTATCCAGGGCCAGAAGCATTTCCTTGATATCCGTCATGATACGATGGGGGAATACCAGGGACAGGTCTCCCGGCACGGCATCCTTCAGAGTGGGAATCAGGTTGTTGCGGCAGAGACGCTCCTCTGTGGTCCGGCGTCCTCTCTGGAAATCACCGAAGGTCTGAACCATGATTCTTCCTCCGCAGAGCATGTTGGACAGTTGGGCAATGTGCTTGCCGTATTCAATGGGCTCATTGAAGGGCTTGGTAAAGTTCTTGCTCACCAAAAGGGCAAAATTGGTATTATTTGTCTTATACTCCTGGGATTTGTACGCATGGCCGTTTACCACTGCAAGGCCGTTCTCGTAGTATTCTGTGGCCACCTCCCCGGAAGGATTGGTACAGAAGGTGCGGACCTTGTCGTCGAAGGTGGGGGTATAGTATACCAGCTTGGCTTCATACAGGTTCTCGTTTAAGAACTTCATGACCTCATCCCGGACTTCCACACGCACGCCTATGTCCACAGTGCCTACCTGGGTCTGGATTCCATGGTTTCCGCAGATATGTGAGAACCAGTCAGAACCCTCCCGTCCAATGGCGGAAACCACCTCAGGCGCATAGTAAGTCTCGTCCTTGTCCGTGATGATACCCTTTACGGTATCGCCCTCAATGATGATGTCCCTGACCATGGTGTTGAATTCCATGGTAATGCCCTGGGCCAGAAGGTGCTCCTGAAGCCGGGTATAAATCTTATACCCTTCCTCGGTTCCCAGATGGCGGATGGGGCATTCGATCAGCTTTAAGTTAGCGCCGATGGCTTTGCGGCGGATTTCCTCTATTTCTTTTTGTTTGTCAACGCCGTATACATTGGTGTCAGCGCCGAATTTTAAGTAGATGTTATCAGATTCCTTTAAGAGTTCAACCGTTTTATCATATCCCAGGATTTCCGGAAGGTTGCCGCCCACATCGGGGGACAGGGACAGCTTGCCGTCGGAAAACGCGCCTGCGCCCGCGAAGCCGGTGGTAATGGAGCAGGGTTTGCAGCCCACGCATACCTTGGTGGTACGCTTTGGACAGACTCTCTTTTCGATGGGGCGTCCTTTTTCTACCATGAGAATTTTCATATCGGGTTTCTTCTGGATTAATTCATACGCGCAGAAGATGCCGGAGGGACCTGCTCCAATAATGATTACGTCGTAATTTGTGGATGGATTCATAGGAAAACTCCTTTCTTTCACTGCCTGATTTGCCTGGTTTCATGGCACAAAAAAACCAGTATGCAAAATAGAAGCATGTAGTCAACTATTCCGGTAGCTGGTAGAAACGTTCATCCAATCATGAACTTATACAGGCATCACAACGGTTATAGTTTAGCATAGTATGTGGTGTTATGCAAGGGCGGAATATCTTAAAATCCATTATGGAATAAGGGCCGGAAACCTTAAGAAAAACCAATCAGACCTTTAGAAAAAATTTCATAAATAGTCAGAGAATAGTCACGGTATATTAAGGCAAATTCAAAGATTATTGTATTCTCTTATGATATGATACATATATGAGATAGGATGATTCCATAATATATGATTCAGAAGAGAAAGCGGGTGAAAGAATGAAGGTGCGTACAGGTATCAAGTGGGCGGCAGCTGTAATGCTTATGGTGGTTCTGTGTTTCAGCGTGACAGTGGCCGTGAAGGGTTACGGATTGTACCGGGAGGCCATTGACAGTGTGAGCCTTGAAGATAAGGTGGCGTCCATACGTGCCAAGGAAAACTACACCACCTTTGACCAGCTTCCTGAGATTTATGTGGATGCGGTGCTGTCCGTGGAGGACCACAGGTTCTATAACCATCCGGGAATCGACGTGATAGCCATTGGAAGGGCTGTATTCAATGATATAAAGGCAGGGTCCTTTGTGGAAGGCGGAAGCACGGTGACACAGCAGCTGGCCAAGAACATGTATTTCAGCCAGGAAAAGGAGCTGGTCCGCAAGGCGGCGGAGGTCCTGGTGGCATTTGATTTAGAGAGGAACTACAGCAAGAATGAGATTCTGGAGCTGTATGTGAATACCATTTATTATGGGAACGGATATTACTGTGTGAAGGATGCAAGCAATGGCTACTTCGGCAAGGAGCCTGAGGACATGACGGATTATGAGAGCACACTGCTGGCCGGGATCCCCAACGCCCCATCCTGCTATGCGCCCACTGTGAGCCAGGAACTGGCAGCCAGACGCCAGCAGCAGGTTCTGGACCGTCTGGTGAAATGCGGATATTTTACAGAGGAACGGGCTTTGGAAACCATGGCGGTTGGAAGCAGCCGGTGATGATGGGAATATGGCAGCCGGTGATGACAGGAATATGATTGGCAGACGGAGGAAAGCTGGAGGAAAGAACCTTCATCTGCTTTACATTTTAAGCGTAATCTGATAGAATGATGGAACAGAAAAAAGCGTTAGATACCCCATGTGGTTTGTATCTAACGCTTAAAGGCGTGTTGAAAATATAGGAATATGGAAAATGCGGGCAAATCATAAAACGGGAAGGCAAAGTAACGGAAAATGAGCGGAATATGGGAGAGAATAAAAGAACGGCTGGGATTTGGCAGGAAGGCAGAAGGTGATAAGGAGGATGACGAGGTAATGTACATCATTGCGGGTTTGGGCAATCCCACCAGGGAGTATGAAAAGACAAGACATAATGTGGGCTTTGAGGTCATAGATGTGCTGGCAGACCGTCTGGGCACCACTGTGGAGGAGAAAAAGTTTAAGGGATGTTACGGAAGAGGAATCATCGGCGGACAGAAGGTGCTGCTTTTAAAGCCCCAGACCTTCATGAACCTGAGCGGCGAGAGCGTAAGGGCAGCGGCTGATTTCTATAAAGTGGATCCGGAACATATTATTATTGTATATGATGATATCAGCCTGGATGTGGGGCAGCTGCGAATACGGAAAAAGGGCAGCGCAGGGGGCCATAACGGGATTAAAAACATCATTGCCCACCTGGGTACCCAGGAGTTTCCGCGCATTAAGGTGGGAGTGGGCGATAAACCTAAGAAAATGGACCTGGCTGACTATGTGCTAAGCCGGTTCTCTAAGGAGGACAGTGCTGTCATGGAGGACGCGTTCCGGGAAGCGGCCGGGGCAGTGGAGATGATGATTATTCAGGGCGCTGACGCTGCAATGAATCAGTTTAACGGCCATAAGGGCTGATAAGGGGTGCAGGGATAAAATGGAAAATCCATTATTGGAATTACAGGAGTATGATAATCTGGTTCAGGCACTGAAATCCGGAAAGGGACCGCTGCAGGTAACAGGGACCCTGGATTCACAGAAGGTACATCTGATGTACGAGCTGGGAGAGGCAAGCGCGTTTGCCTGGAAGCTGGTGGTGACTTATGACGATACCAGGGCCAAGGAAATTTACGATGATTTCCGCAGCTTTACCAGTCAGGTGTGGCTGTATCCTGCCAAGGACCTGCTGTTTTACAGCGCGGACATTCATGGAAACCTGATGACCAGACAGCGGATTGCTGTGCTGCGCCGCCTCATGGAGGACAGGGAGGGCGTGGTGGTCACCACCATGGATGGCCTTATGGACCATCTGCTGCCCCTTAAATATCTGAGGGAACAGTCCATCACGGTGGAGAGCGGACAGGTGATTGATTTGGATTCCTGGAAGGAACGCCTGGTTGCCATGGGCTATGAGAGGATGGCCCAGGTAGACGGTATGGGGCAGTTCTCCATACGGGGCGGAATCGTGGATATATTTCCGCTGACCGAGGAAGTGCCGGTGCGTATTGAGCTGTGGGATGATGAGGTGGACTCTATCCGTACCTTTGATCTGGAAAGCCAGCGCTCGGTGGAGCAGTTAGAGAGCATCACCATTTATCCGGCAGCGGAGGTGGTGCTCTCAGGGGACCAGCTGGCAGCCGGAATCAGAAGGCTGGAAAAGGAAGAAAAGACATATGAGAAGGCGTTAAGGGAGCAGCATAAGCCGGAGGAGGCCCACAGAATCCATACCATCATCGAGGAGCTGAGAAACGGACTGGATGAGGGATGGAGAATTGGCGGGCTGGACGCCTATATCCGGTATTTCTGCCCTGATACGGTTTCCTTCCTGGAATATTTCCCCCAGGGTGAGAGCGTAATTTATCTGGATGAGCCTGCCAGATTAAAGGAAAAGGGCGAGACCGTGGAGCTGGAATTCAGGGAAAGCATGGTGCACAGGCTGGAGAAGGGTTATCTGCTGCCGGGCCAGACCGGGCTTCTCCATCCTGCGGCCGAGGTCCTGGCCCGGATGCAGAAACCGTTTGCGGTTATGCTTACGGGGCTGGACCAGAAGCTTCCGGGCATGAAGGTGAATCAGAAATTCAGCATAGATGTTAAAAATGTAAACTCATACCAGAACAGCTTCGAGATTCTTATTAAGGACCTGACCAGATGGAAGAAGGAAGGCTACAGGGTTATCCTGCTGTCTCCTTCCAGGACCAGGGCCAGCAGGCTTGCCAGCGACTTGAGGGAATATGACCTGAGGGCCTATTGCCCGGATGTGCGGGAAACGGATAGCGGGAACGGGGGAGGAGACAGTACCGGCAGTCCGGATTCCGGGAATCCGGTTGCTGTAAATGCCGCTGCCAACAAGGTCCGGCCGGGAGAGATACTGGTTACCTACGGCAATCTCCACCGGGGATTTGAATATTCTCTTTTGAAGTTTGTATTTATCACAGAAGGCGATATGTTCGGCGTGGAGAAAAAAAGAAAGCGCCGTAAAAAGACAAATTACCAGGGCAAGGCCATACAGAGCTTCACCGAGCTGTCGGTGGGGGATTATGTGGTCCACGAGGAGCACGGCCTGGGTATATATAAGGGTATCGAGAAGGTTGAGCGGGATAAGGTCATAAAGGACTATATCAAGATTGAGTATGGGGACGGGGGCAATCTGTATCTGCCGGCCACACGTCTGGAAAGTATCCAGAAATACGCGGGGGCGGAGGCCAAGAAACCCAAGCTTAACAAGCTGGGAGGGGCTGAGTGGAATAAAACCAAGACCAGGGTCCGGGGAGCTGTCCAGGAAATTGCCAAGGATTTGGTGAAGCTTTATGCGGCGCGCCAGGAGAAGGCCGGATTCCAGTATGGGCCGGATACGGTGTGGCAGAGGGAGTTTGAAGAACTGTTCCCCTACGATGAGACCGATGACCAGATGGATGCCATTGACGCGGTGAAGAAGGATATGGAGAGCAGGAAAATCATGGACCGGCTGATTTGCGGCGATGTGGGGTACGGCAAGACAGAGGTGGCCCTGAGGGCGGCATTTAAGGCGGTCCAGGACAGCAAGCAGGTGGTGTACCTGGTGCCGACCACCATTTTAGCCCAGCAGCATTACAATACATTCGTTCAGCGGATGAAGGATTTTCCGGTGCGGGTGGATATGCTGAGCAGATTCTGTACGCCGGCCAGGCAGAAAAGGACGCTGGAGGACCTGCGCAAGGGAATGGTGGACATTGTAATCGGCACCCACCGGGTTTTGTCCAAGGATATGCAGTTTAAGGACCTGGGACTGCTGATTATTGACGAGGAGCAGCGGTTTGGCGTTGCCCATAAGGAAAAGATCAAGCACCTGAAGGAAAATGTAGATGTACTCACCCTGACAGCCACGCCGATTCCCAGGACGCTTCATATGAGTCTGGCAGGCATAAGGGATATGAGTGTGCTGGAGGAACCTCCGGTGGACAGGATGCCCATCCAGACCTATGTGATGGAATACAATGAGGAGATGGTGCGTGAGGCAATCAACCGTGAGCTGGCAAGGAACGGCCAGGTATATTATGTATACAATCGCGTGACGGATATTGATGAGGTGGCTGGCCGCGTACAGGCTCTTGTGCCGGATGCGGTGGTAACATTTGCCCATGGCCAGATGCGGGAGCATGAGCTGGAACGGATTATGGCGGATTTCATCAACGGGGAAATCGACGTTCTGGTATCCACCACTATCATTGAGACCGGCCTGGATATACCCAATGCCAATACCATGATTATCCACGACGCGGACCGCATGGGGCTGTCCCAGCTGTATCAGCTGAGAGGCCGGGTAGGACGTTCCAACAGGACCTCCTATGCCTTTCTCATGTATAAGAGGGATAAGCTTTTGAGGGAGGAGGCTGAGAAGCGCCTCCAGGCCATCCGGGAATTTACGGAACTGGGATCCGGCATCAAGATTGCCATGCGGGACCTGGAAATCCGGGGCGCGGGCAATGTGCTGGGGGCAGAACAGCACGGCCATATGGAAGCCGTGGGGTATGATTTGTACTGCAAAATGCTGAACCAGGCCGTGCTGGCCCTTAAGGGAGAGACATTGGAGGAGGATTCCTACGAGACCGTTGTGGAATGCGACATTGATGCATACATTCCCGTAAGTTATATCAAGAATGAATACCAGAAGCTGGATATCTATAAACGTATCTCCGCCATTGAGACAGAGGAGGAGTACATGGATATGCAGGATGAGCTTATGGACCGCTTTGGCGATATACCGCACAGTGTGGAGAACCTGCTTAAGATAGCGGCCATCAGGGCTCTGGCCCACCGGGCATATGTGACGGAGGTGGTGATTAACCGCCAGGAGGTAAGGCTTACCATGCATCAGAAGGCAAAACTCCAGGTGGAGAAGATTCCGGATCTGGTGAGGTCCTACAAGGGAGATTTAAAACTGGTGCCAGGGGATGTTCCCTCCTTCCACTACGTTGACAGGAGGAATAAGAACCAGGACAGCCTTGAGATGATGGGGAAGGCGGAGGAGATTTTGAAGGATATGTGCGGGATACGCATATAGCGGACTATAAAAAGCAGCCGGGATTGTGATATGAGCATATCAATATCACAGTCCCGGCTGCTTTTATTTTGAGAAATTATGGCACTCTGTCTGTGGTTGTTTGCTGATTCCTGTTTGCGCTGCGCCCTATGACCGCGGCCCGCCCTACAGACATCCCTGCACATACCGGGTTGCCAGCTCAATGTAATACTTTTCCGGTTTGGTCAGATAACACCCCTTCAGATAGGCCATGCAGCGCATCCATGTCTGCCGCGGACGGACGGAAAAGTAGGCGATGGGGGCTTCGGGCTCCACGTAGGACTGGGGAAAGAAGGCTGGACATATCTGCTGCCGCACCATGTTCACCACGGTCCTGGTGCTGACAGATTCAAACAGAATCCTGGGACGGAAGCCTGCTTCCTCAAAAGCACGGTCAATCATGTCCCTCATTCTGGTCTCCCTGGATATCAGGGTGAAGCTGTCCTCCCGCAGGAGCTTTAAATCTATCTCCGGAAAGGTCCGGAAGCTGTCATCACCCGCTAGATGGGCAAGAGGGTGGGAGACAGGAAGACCCAGCACCATAAGCTCTTCACCCATGTCCACATATTCCAGGAATGGGTTCTTCTGGTTTCCAAAATAGGTAAGGCTGGCCATGGTGACTTCCTTCTGAAGTATCATCTGTTCCATCTTTTTTACCCTGGCTTCCCTGATGCTGAACGTGATATTGGGGTATTTTTCACGAAAATACGGATATATGCAGGAGAACATGAGGGAACCCTGTTCCGGAGTATAGGCTATGGATATCTCGCCGGCGTTTTCTTCTGTGATGTCGCTGATGATTTTGTAGGTCTCCCGTTTCATGTCCACCATGCGGCGGGCCGTGGCCAGGTAAATACGGCCCGCAAGGGTGGGAATCATGCTGTGTTTTCTGCGCTCAAACAGCGGAGTACCCAGCTCCTTTTCCAGACGCAGCAGCTGCTGATTCAGGGCCGACTGGGTGAGATACAGCTTTTCAGCTGCCTTGGATATGCTCTGTTCCTGTTCGATGGCAACAATATATTCAATCTGGCGTAAATCCATGGGGGCTCCTTTTGAACTTAATTATGTTAAGAGATTATATAAAAATCAATAAGTTGAAATAAGTCATTACAGTCATTATAATCAAAACCAATAAAGAGTTCAATGGAAACGAGAAAATTATGTTGAATTCTAACAATTTAAAAAAGGAGACAGAAGCATGAAGAAAAGCGTATTAGGGATGATATTGGCAGGAATCATGGCGGTTTCGGTGACGGGATGCGGAGGCAGTGCCGCAAAGGACGGTGAATGGGCCAAGAATGTGGAGATTCAGGTACCGGCCAAAGCCGGCGGCGGAACCGATGTGATGGCAAGGGCATCGGCTAACAAGGTATCAGGAGAGTCCGGTTCCACCATCACCATTGTGAATAATACGGACGGCGGCGGAGTAGTCGCGTGTGAGAAAGCAGCAGCCGGAAAAAAGGACGGCTCCACCCTGACACAGTGGCATCTGACCATGCTGATTAAAACAGCAGCGGGACTGTACGATAAATCAGCCACAGAGGACTTTACGGTCATTGGAGTGGCGGTTCCCAAGGACAAGGCCAACAATGTGCTGGTGGTATCCGGCGGTTCTTCTTATCAGACCCTGGATGATTTGATTGGGGCTGCAAAGGAAAGACCGGGTGAGGTCATGTTCGGCGTGGAAACCGGCGGAACGGTACATATCCAGACAGGGCTGTTTGCAAAGGCAGCGGGAATCGATGTCAAATATGTGGAGGCAGGATCCGATACAGAGAAGCTGACTGCCCTGGTGGGAAACAGCATTGACGCCTGTTTTGTAAATGCAAACCAGGCAAAGCAGTATGTGGAATCCGGTAAGGCCAGAGCCCTGGGAGCCATCTCTAATTCCGATGAGGGAGGACGCAGCAGCGTGCTTCCAGAAGTGCCTGACTTTATTGAACAGGGCGTGGATTTCAGCTTCAAGATGCTAAATGTGGTCCTGGTAGGGCCAAAGGACATGGATTCGGAACTGGCATCCAGGATTCACGATTACTATGCATCCGCTGCCAATGACGCGGAGGTGGTAAAGACTCTGGCGCCTGCTGGAATGGAGATGGAATTTTTAAGCCTGGAGGAAGGTGGGAGCACCTTAAAGGAAATGCAGGGACAGATTGACGCCGTGGTGGAGGAACTGGGGCTTAGGAAATAACAGGAATGAAGACATGCGCATAAGGCGCATAATGAAGTAAAGCAGGTATAAGCAATATCAGGAAAGGGGCGAGATGCCATGAGAATAAAAAGAGACCAGATAACAGGCGCTGTGTTAATCCTGTTGGGAGCCGTGGTGTTCCTGATGACCACTACCTTTTCCACCCCCATTACAGCTGCCTATCCAGGGCCAAGGATGCTGCCCTCCATTGCGGCTTTCGGATTCGCTGTATGCGGTCTGGGTATATTGGTGGAGAGCACCTTGAGCAAGAAAGAACAGAAGGCATATATGGCAAAAGCAGGATGGGTGAGAATGGGGGCGTCCCTTATTATAATAACAGCTTACATAGCCGTTATGACAGCGGCAGGTTATCTGATTGCCACACCAGCAGCCCTGTATGTGCTCACAACCATGTTTGCAGGAGGCGGTTCATCCACCCTTAAGGGAAGGCTGCTGTTCTCCGTGGCGGTGGCAGTCATCATTTATGTGATTTATGTATATGCCTTCGGGCTCACACTGCCATCAGGCATGCTGTTTGAATAGGAGGGGGAACGTATGATAGAATTTTTACCTTATATCGCCGGGCAGATTACCCAGCCCTTCAATCTGGTTCTGATGTTTGGGGCAACGGTCATCGGTCTTATATTCGGGGCAATTCCCGGACTTTCCGGAACTCTGGCCGTCATGCTTTTCATGCCGCTTACATATACCATGAATGCCTCAAGTGCAGTGGTATTCCTCATAGCCCTATGGGTGGGCGGATGTTCAGGGGCATTCATCGGATCCGTACTTCTGGGAATACCCGGATCCGCTTCCGCGGTGGCAACCTGTTTTGACGGTTATCCCATGGCCCAGGCAGGCAAAGCTGGCAAGGCCCTGGCCATCGGCATGGTGGCATCCTTCCTGGGAACCTTTTTCAGCGCCATACTGGGAGCCCTGTTAAGCCAGAAAATAGCAGATATTGCCTTTGCCCTGGGTCCGTGGGAGTATTTTTCACTCTGCTTCGTGGCTATAACCATGGTATTGGCCATTTCCAAGGGGAATATGTTTAAGGGACTGGCTTCCGCGTCCGTCGGCCTGCTGTTTGCCTCTGTGGGATATTCTCCCATTGATGCAGAGCCCAGGTTTGTGTTCGGCAACATGTACCTTATGAGCGGTCTGGGGATGACCATTGTACTGATTGGTATTTTTGGGGTGGCCCGAATCGTGGAGGAATACGGCAAGGGATTCGGCGCTCTGCCGGACGTGGACACAAAGTCAATCAAGGGCCTGGGAATCACGTTAAAGGAAATAAAGGCTCAGTTTGTGAACATTGTCCGCTCCTTTGGCATTGGCCTGGGAATCGGTTTCCTTCCCGGCATGGGATCGGGACTGTCCAACCTTGTGGCCTACTCCAGCGCCAAGAATGGTTCCAGGACGCCTGAGATGTTCGGCAAAGGATGTCCTGACGGAATCTGGGCTTCTGAGGTATCCAACAACGCGGCCATCGGCGGTTCCATGATTCCCATGGCAGCCCTGGGTATTCCCGGTGATTCCACCACAGCCCTCCTGATTGGGGCACTTACGATTCACGGACTGGAAATGGGGCCCATGGTATTTAAGAACAGCGGAAATGTGGTCTACCTTATGTTTGCCACTGTTATGGTATGCGCTGTGCTGATACTGATTCTTCAGGCTCTGGGGATGCGGGTATTTCCACTGATTCTCAAGGTTCCGTATCACTATATGTATCCGGCTCTTATCATCATTTCCTTTGTGAGCGCATACGTGGATTCCGGCAGTTTATACAAATGCGGTATGATGCTGGTGTTTGTTGTCATCGGCCTGATGATGAGCTATGGAGGACTGCCCACAGCGCCTTTGATTTTGGCGTTTATCCTGGGACCTACCCTGGAGAGCAATATGCTGAAGGCATTTCAGTATTCAGGCAGTGCAGCCGCATTCTTCACAAGACCCATATCCTGCGTGCTGATGCTCATAGGAATAGGGTGCGTATTTTCGCCAATGTTTTGCGCGCTGCCTGCGAAAACAAAAAATAATAAACAAAAGGAGGCCAATTAAATGCCGCTTAACAGTACTTCGGCCACGAGCCTTCCTCCCCAGAAGCTGATGGAACGGTGCTGCCGCACCCCCTGGGTCAGTTATCTGCCGCCCTTTCGGATGGCGCCGGGCGTCTATTATGTGTCTGGCAATGACTGGGTGGCCTGCTATCTCATTGATACAGGAGCAGGGCTGATTCTTATAGATACGGCTATGCATGAGACATGCTATCTGATGTTAGAATGCATCCGAAGCCTGGGATACGACCCAATGGATATTAAGAAAATTCTTCTGACCCACGCTCATGCGGACCATATAGGAGCAGCCAGGACCATGAAGGAACTGACCGGAGCCAGAGTTTATCTGGGAGAGAGGGATTTATTTATGATACATGAGCGTAAGGATCTGATTTGCAGCGACGGATATACCTGCGGAGATATTGAACCGGATGAGATTTACCTGGATGACAAACCTATTGTACAGGGAAATGTTTCCGTACGCACCATTTCCACGCCGGGACACACGCCGGGCTGTACCTCTATGATATTTGACGTGAAGGAGAAGGACGGCAGGATCTATACCTGCGGAATCCACGGCGGGGTAGGGCTTAACACCCTGTCCAGGGAGTTCCTGGAACAGAATGGACTGCCCCTGAGCCTTCAGAAGGAGTTCTGCGAAAGCCTGAGGATGATGGACCGGCTTCATGTGGACATCTGCCTTCCTTCCCACACCAATCAGGTGGGAATCATCCCGCTGATAGGGGAGATTACAGATACCCATAATCCGTTTGTGGATGAGAGCATCTGGCATGAGCTGATGCATGAGCGTCTGGACCGCATGGAGGCCCTTATTCGGTCCGTTCCTCTTCTTTGATTTCCCAGTGAATCAGGAAGGTAAGGGCGGCCCTCAGCACAATGATTCCGGCCACAATTCCTATTTCCTTCCACTCACGGACCACTACCGTGCGCAGGATTTCGCTTCCCATCTTGAATTCCAGTCCCATGGCCAGGCCCTTCGCCAAATAAATTTTGGTGTCGGGGGATCTGCGGAGGAATTTAAGGAAGCTTGTAAGACCTGAGTATATGATGATACCCACGCCGATAAATTCAAAAATAATGATTGCGGTGTTTGCTGCCAGAGACAGCAGCCATTCCAAATGTTCCATGGATTTGCCCCTTTCTTTTACTTGCTGACCGGCATCTGAATGGATTTTACCTTTACACCGTCCACCTTACCCAGGTCCCCTGCAAAGGAACTGATTTGGTTCTGGGTTCCGTGCAGAACCACGCTGATGACGGAGACCCCGTAATCCCGGCAGGGGACACCCAGGCGGGCAATAATCAGACCGGACTGAAGATGGAATTTTTCATTTACCGTTGCCACGGAGCCGGGATTGCTGATAATGCAGCTGATGACAGCCAGACGGTCTTCCATAAAGTATGTCCTCCCTTATTGTTTTCTACCCGGCTGGCTTCTGCCGCAGACAGATACATGCTTTTGCGCGAGCCGGAGTTATCTGTGGTTATGATATCACGGGCATCGGCCTTTCGTAAAGCCCAAACAAGGCACAGAACAAGATAATTTTTTAACCCTTGCTTTTTCCCTCTGGCTGGAATATGATGATAGTAACTAAATAGAACCTTTCTCTGATGCGAAGCAACCCTGAGATAAAGAGAGAGCGGAACTGTCCCGGCTGTGCGGGAATCGGTTTGTGTGGTTTGTCAGTGCGTGCCGTGTGCCGGCATGGCTGGCATAAGTCGCCCATATGTGCCTGCTGGTGAAGCCGTGGTATGCGGATGATATCCTCTCTCTGAATTTCAGAGAGAGGTTTTTTGTATGTTAGAACAAGAGGGGAAGGAAAAAACATGTTAAATATAGCGGTTTACGCAAAAGGCGGAATCTGAGGCGGGAGGGCCTGCTCCGGGCACCCGGGTGCTGTCCGTCCCGGGAGCCAACGGCGCGGGAAAGACCACCCTGTTTGGCCCAACAGGTGAGATACTGAGCGAGGAACATCTCAATGAGGCGTTTGGGGTGGAGGTCAGACTGTATCCGTTAACGTTGAGGAACAGGACATATACCTGTGTCCTGCCTTTGGGATTAAAAGAAAGGATGGAAAGAGGCGCATGATGGATCGGGTGATTACGCTGGTGGATAAACTGGCCGGGTCCCGTATGCTTTCCGGGGAGGAATTTATTTTCCTGCTTGATAACATAGGGGAGGAAGAGGACGCATATCTGTATGGAAAGGCAAGGGAGTCAGCGCTTGCTAATTACGGAAATAAGATATATGTCCGGGGGCTTATGGAGTTTACTAATTATTGTAAAAACGACTGCTACTATTGCGGTATACGCAGAAGCAACCAGAAGGCTTCCCGCTACAGGCTGTCACCAGAGCAGATTATGGAGTGCTGCCGTATCGGCTATGGACTGGGATTTCGGACCTTTGTGCTTCAGGGCGGCGAGGATCCGTGGTTTACGGACGAGAAGATTGCGTATCTGGTAGAACGCATTAAAAAGCAGTATCCGGACTGCGCGGTCACACTGTCTGTGGGTGAAAAAGGGTACGATACCTATAAGCGCTGGTTTGATGCGGGGGCAGACCGCTATCTGCTCCGCCACGAAACAGCCAACCCATGCCATTACGCCAGTCTCCATCCGCCTCAGATGTCTTCTGAGCACAGGAAGGAATGTCTGCATAACCTGAAAGCCATTGGCTATCAGACCGGCTGCGGAATCATGGCAGGCTCGCCGTATCAGACCACGGCCCATATTGCCCAGGACCTGGAATTTATACACGGCCTTCAGCCGGAGATGGTGGGAATCGGTCCTTTTATCCCGCATCACGATACCCCCTTTAAGGACAGGCCGGCCGGAACCCTGCGCCAGACCCTTCTGCTGCTGGCCATTGTACGGCTCATGCTGCCGGATGTGCTTCTGCCCGCTACCACGGCCCTGGGGACCATAGAGCCGGATGGAAGGGAGCAGGGAGTGATGGCAGGGGCCAATGTGGTAATGCCAAACCTGTCTCCGCTGGAAGTAAGAAAAAAGTACATGCTCTACGACAATAAAATCAGCACAGGCGTGGAGGCGGCGGCCAATATTAAAGAATTAAAAAACAGAATGGCATCCATAGGATACGAAGTGGTCACTGACCGGGGCGACCACAAAAAAATAAAAAGCAGTCCCTGCCCTTAAAGCCTCATAATTACTTTGAAGGTTACTTTAAGTATAAATTCCTCTGTTTTACAGATACTACATTTACGGGCAACAAAGAAGATAAATGACAGAAAGTAAAATGGAGGAATTTTGTTTATGAAAGCTACAGGAATAGTCAGAAGAATTGACTATTGAGTTATAATAGGACAAAAGGTTGGAGGCCTTGAAAACACGGGGTTTTTCGCTGATTTTGTCCAAAAGAATTCAGACCAAAACCCATTGAGAAACATGTAGGAAGAAGTAGTTTGCATCTGCTGGTTGACTGTATAAAAGTCCGGCAACATGGCTATGATCCAAATGATAGGAGGTCTGGATTTATGAAGCAAGGTGTATTGATTTATGATACTGAATCAGAGCGCATGGATGTGCGGTTTGGTTTGGAAGAATACTACGGTGGTCTCCATTGCGGAACTTGTATGGATGTATTCGTAGGTAACCGTTGGAAGCCTACCCGGATTGAGTATGACTGGGGCGACAAAGGCTGGTATCTCGTTGGTATCCCCACTTCTTCCATTTCAGGATTAAGGGTGAGGATGGCATAAAAATCATGGCGTATCTCTTTCAGAGAGATGCGCCGAACAACTGAATACAGATTACGTAGAGCGTTTATTCGCCCCTACTCCGGGGCTGGATAGGCGCTCTTTTTTTATTCCTGAGTTATCAGGAAAATACAAACGATGGGAGGTGAGGATGTGCAGGAGGTAACTTATGCCGCAGACAAGCCAAGCGACTGCAGTAAATGCTATTTTTGGAAAGGTACGAGAAAGGGCTGTAGTCTGGGCAAAGAGAATTGCTATTACCTGATTAGTGTACCTAAAAAGGTCAAGACTGAATGTGATGGATGTCCTTATGGACGAGATCATCCATGCATTGGCTGGTGTACTAAAAAGATTATGCGAGAACTCGGCATCCACTGATATGACTGAGAATAAAGAATTTGATCGCATTGACAAAACAATGCGGAAAGTTCCTGGCTTTCGCTCCAGTAAGCGGGTGTCTCCTCGTTCATGCCGGGAGTGTGAATTTCATCAGCCTTCATGGAAATATCGTTCATGCTACTATCCGCAATGTCACTACCACAAATCAGGGAGTACGATTCGAGGTGTTCCCTTAAAAGAAAATCCATTCCCAACTGGAGAGGTGGTGAGATTGAGTGGGCTTTGATTATTTCTACGGTCAGCAGGCAGAAATGTTCTCGTTTTACCGAGTGCCAAAGGTTCTCTTTACTGACGAACGTTTCTGGAATATTTCGACTGACGCTAAGCTGCTGTATGGCATCTTACTTGACCGCATGAATCTGTCAGCTAAAAACGGCTGGATGGATGAAGCAGGCCGAGTCTACATCATATTTACGATTGATGAAATAAAAGGCTCCATTGGATGTGCTGAGAAGAAAGCGGTAAAACTTCTGGATGAATTGGAGCGAAAATGCGGTCTAATTGAACGCAAAAGGCAAGGTCTTGGAAAACCCAATCTGATCTATGTAAAAAACTTTGTGGATAACTCGGTGGATAACCATGTGGAAGGACAATTCTTGAATTGTCAAAATGACAATTCTGGAACTGTCAAAAACACAACTCTGGAATTGTCGAAAGCACAAGGTAATAATACTGATACTATTTATACTGATTATAGTGATACTGATCCTTTCCTTTCTTCCGATTTTCAGGGAAGGGAAATCGAAGGGATGACTGTGAGAGAGCAATATCGCTTGTATTTTGTGGAGCAGCTTGAGTATGAAATTCTCAAAACAAGGCATCCTTATGATATTGATATACTGGAGGAAATTCTTGAGCTGATTGTCGATACCGTGTGTACCAATCGCAAGATGATACGCATTGCAAGCGATGATAAGCCAGCAGAGGTAGTAAAAAGTCGGTTTATGAAGTTGAATTCAGAGCATATCAGTTTTGTTCTTGATTGCCTGAAGGAAAACACAACAAATGTCCGTAATATGCGGCAATACCTACTTGCCGCAATTTACAATGCCCCTCTAACTATCGGTTGTTACTACGATTCCAAAGTACGACACGATATGTCAGGGGGCTTTTTTCATGGGAAGGAGTGATGCAATTTGAAGATCAAGATGAAAGTTGAGGTGATTTGTGATGGCAAAGAAAGCTACCGTCATGGCAGTAGTTAATCAGAAAGGTGGCACCGGCAAGACGACAACCACGGAGAACTTGGGTGTCGGTCTGGCAATGGAGGGTAAAAAAGTTCTGGTTGTGGATGCAGATCCTCAGGCATCTCTTACGATAAGCCTTGGACATCCCGTGCCTGATAATTTGCCTATTACCTTGTCAGATCTCATGGGTAAGGTGATGATGGAACAACCCATTGAACCAGGAGAAGGTATCCTCCATCATCCTGAAGGCGTAGATTTAATGCCTGCAAATATCGAGCTGTCTGGTTTGGAAGTTTCCCTTGTGAACGCCATGAGCCGTGAGACAGTCCTCCGTCAGTATTTGGATACGGTAAAACAGAATTATGATTTCATCCTTCTGGATTGTATGCCCTCTTTGGGAATGCTGACCGTGAATGCACTGGCTGCGGCGGACAATGTTTTGATACCGGTTCAGGCAGCTTATTTGCCTGCAAAGGGCTTGGAGCAGCTTTTACAGACCATCAACAAAGTAAGGCGACAGATAAATCCGAAGCTGAAAATAGAGGGTATTCTTCTGACTATGGTGGACAGCCGTACCAACTATGCAAAAGACATTAGCAATCTGATTCGTGAGAATTACGGCGGAAAGCTGAAAGTTTACAAGACGGATATTCCCCGTTCAGTCCGTGCAGAGGAAATCAGTGCAGAAGGAACCAGTATTTTTAAGCATGACCCGAAAGGAAAAGTCGCTGATGCCTATAGGGTGCTGACAAAGGAGGTGTTGGACAATGCCGAGAAAAAACGCAAACATCAGCTTGAGCAGTTACGATGATATTTTTTCTACCGATCAGTCAAGGGCAGATGCCCAGCGAGAACAAGTGCAGGAAATTCCTCTCTCCGAGTTACACCCCTTTGAAGGTCATCCGTTCCGAGTAGTGGATGACGAGGAAATGGAGAAAACGGTCGAGAGCATCAAAGAATACGGCGTTTTAACACCGGCTATTGCAAGACCTGATCCGGATGGCGGCTATGAGATTATATCCGGTCACAGACGACATCACGCTTCGGAACTGGCAGGTAAAGAGACCATGCCGGTTATTGTTCGTGAGATGGATGATGATGCAGCCATAATTCTGATGGTTGATTCTAATCTCCAAAGAGAACAGCTGTTGCCGAGCGAACGTGCTTTTGCGTACCGAATGAAAATGGATGCTATCAAACATCAGGGCAAAACAACTTCGCCGCAAGTTGCGTCGAAGTCGAGAAGCGATGATGAAGTCGGTCAAAAAGAGGGTATCAGCGGAGACACGGTTCGGCGCTATATTCGTTTAACTGAGCTTGTGCCGCAATTACTGGATATGGTAGATACCGGGCAGATTAAATTTAATCCGGCTGTGGAACTCTCGTATCTTGCCAGAGAGGAACAGGAACAATTTATAGAAGCCATGGATTATGCCCAGGCAGCCCCTTCTCTCTCTCAGGCTCAGAGAATTAAAAAGCTGGCGCAGTCCGGTGAATGTACGTTGGACGCAATGTGCGAGATTATGAACGAGGTTAAGAAAGGCGAGTTGGACAAGGTTACGTTCAAGACGGATTCGTTGAGAAAGTATTTTCCAAAGTCATATACCAGCAAGCAAATGGAAGAAAAAATCATTCAGCTGTTGGAACAGTGGCAGAAAAAGCGAGATCGAAATATGGAAAGGTAAGGTAAAGATGTTTAGAGAAAAAGATATGGTAAAAGCGTTGGATTGGCTGTTGGGGCTTTTTGATGATGAGGACTACGAATGCTGTGACGATGACGAGGCGGTAAGTGCGGACAGTCTGTGTCTGCACGATGTTGCCCAGGCTTTGAGAGACAAAGCGGAGACTGTGTATCAGTATAAGGTAGATTGCAACTATTCAATGGGCTTTAAGTATCGTGGCAAACCGCTGTTCACCGAGTCTGCCATTCTCATTTACAAGGAGAATGAGTCAGCCACTATGGATAACAATTCAGAGATCTGGTATGACACAGAGCTTTGGCTCATGGAAGAAGGCAATTTTGCGGTAGTTCATTCGGTTCGTATGAAACATGACGATGGAGTGATCTACGAAACCGAATATCGCTCACCGGTGGGAATTGTTGAGGAAGCGGATGATCTGTTCTTTTCTCCTGAAGAACTCATCTGCAAGCTGGATGAAGCCTGTGTACCTGTGTGGGAGCATGAAGCGACGATTTATGAGATGTAATTCTCATGGATTGTCGCATTTTTCATTTGAAGAAAAGGAGAAATCACATGAATGTTGAAGCAATCCGATTTATCGGAACAAACGGTGTGATGCTGCCGGGTGTCATCTGGTCTCCCGATGGTCCGCCCTGCATGATACTGCAAATTACGCATGGCATGACAGAGCATATAGGGCGCTACGCAGAACTGGCAGAAGAAATGGCGGCTTACGGTATTGCTGTTGCGGGTTTTGATCTGAGAGGACACGGGCTGAATGGCGGAGACCAGGTATGCGCTTCTTTCGGGAAGAACGGCTGGAGTTACAGCCTGCATGATATGCACCTCTTTTACTTGGAGCTTGAGAGCAGGTTTCCCGACACGCCGCACTTTATGTTGGGCTTTTCTCTCGGCTCTTTTTTACTGCGTGACTTCCTGGGCTTTTACAAAGATAAAGTCGATGGAGCCATCATCATGGGAACCGGAGATCAGCCTGGAGTGCTGCTTTATGTTCTGATGCAGATGATAAAAAAAGAAATCAAGCTCCACGGTTTTGACAGTTCTACACCAAGGGTCAGGAAAATGTCCTTTGAAAATTACAATCAGAAATTTGCTCCAAACAAAACGCCCTTTGATTGGCTCTGTGCTGATGAAGAACAGCTTGCCCTTTATAGTGCAGATTCGCATTGTAGAAAAGAAATCTCGGCAGGCTTATTCTATCAGCTGTTAGATGCTATGAAGCGTACAGGCAACCCTCACACTTATAAAAAGTGGAACAGGGATATGCCTGTTTTTCTTTTGTCCGGTACGGATGACCCCGTTGGTGACTTTGGCAAAGGAGTTCAACGTGTCAAAGGCAATATGAAGAGAGCAGGTATTACTGATGTACAGATGTATTTGCTGCCTGATGCCAGACACGATCTTATTCACGAAGTTAGCAACGGCTGTTCTGTAGAAGCAATAGAAATCATGGTGGAATGGCTTTTCGAGAAGTTATAAAGATTGGAGGTATGCAGAATGAAAGAATTTGACATCAACATTAAAGAAACGCTGGAAAAGACAGTTTCGGTTGTAGCCGAGTCCCGTGAGGATGCAGAAGAAGCCGTGAGAAAGGCTTACTTCAATTCCGAATACGTTCTGGATGCTGAGAATTTTACCGGCGTCAATTTCTCAATTCAGGCAGAACGTGAACTTCAGCAGGAGCAGAAAGCTACGATGGATGTTCTTCTGATTAAACCGTTTATGTATCCCCAAAAGGTGAAAATCGGGTGTGAACTGGAAGATTTGCAGGCGGCTGTCGGAGGTGACATTGAAGCGGTATATCCATTCAATGATCCTGTAGCCATTATCTGCAATGAGGAAGGTAAGTTTAATGGCAGCGAGTTGAACCGAAGTCTGAGAGGCGAAGATGGCGAGATTTACGATATTCTTGCCGGTGATTTCCTTGTGACCGGGCTTACCGAAGAGAATTTTGGCTCTCTGTCCCCTGAACTGATGAAGAAGTATGAAGAACACTTTCATCAGCCTGAAATGTATATCCGTTTGGGACGCAGCATTATGGCATTGCCGGTTCCTGAAGATAAAGTGCGCAAGACGGATTCTCTCGATAAGACTGAGCCTATGCCAAAGAAATCTGCTCCTGATCGAGATGTGCTGTGAAGGAGGTTGTCTATGGCTGGAGGAAAGACCATCGGTGAAATGATGAAAGAAATGCGTTTGAAAGCAGGCGCAAAAGAGTATCACGGGCATTCTTATATGGACTTGGCTCGTTTTGACGAAAATACAAAGCACATGATTATTTTCGATGTGTTGACACATGATTCCCCTGTCGGCTGGAAAGGTGAACGCACCCGCTTATTTTTAGCTGAAGCAGGCTATCAAAAAGCGTTAGAAAATCAGGAAAAAGGTCACATCAAAATCATTAGCCATGCCCGTGTCGCAAAAGGAAATCTTTATTACGACCACAAGGAACAGGCGAGATAAGTTGATTGGAGGAGAACAGATGGAAAACGAACCTAAGAAAGTCCCATTCAAATGGCAGTTTGGAGAAGAGACAATTTCTCTCCACGTCAATCGCTATCAGTATGGCGACAGATTGTACATTGGAATGATTGACCATGGTGAAGATGGCCCAGAACCCTTTGCTGATATGACGGTCAACATTCCTCAGTATTCGCTGGAGTCTAATGAAGCATTCATTAACGGGGACATCAGCAAAGATGCCCTGAATTTCATCAAAGAAAACAAGCTGGGTAAAGTGCTTCCCTACACAGTCCAGTCCGGTTACGGTAGGTATGCTGTTGTTGCTTTTGACTTGGATAAGCTGAAAGACTTTGACCCGAAAGGTGTTGCGGAGTTTAAGGCTGCTCATGGTATTCCTGAAAAGGAGCCTGTAAAGAGAAAACAGAAGAATCGGGAGATGGAGCGATAACCACAATCCGTTACAGCAACATCTTCTTGCGGAAGGAGGTTGATTTACTTGCAGGAAGAAGTAGAAAACAGGACGATAAATCTTGCCATCAGTACGACAAAATTGACTGGCCGAAGTATCGTTGCAGGTGTGCGTAAGTATTTACAGCACAGAGAAAAAGTTAAGGCTCATAAAGCCAAAGACACAAAAACGCATGGAAAGCAGACGGTCAAAGAACTGCTGGGCCAAAATCAGGGTGCAACCAATGTCGAAATTGACAAAAGCGGTATCAAGGATTTTGAACGGCTTGCGAAGAAATACGGTGTGGATTTTGCCGTGAGGAAAGATAAATCTGTTGATCCTCCCCGCTATCTCGTTTTTGTCCGTGCAAAAGACGCTGATGTATTGGATGCAATCTGCAAAGAGTATCAGGCGAAAGCAATGACCAAGGATAAGCGTCCCAGTGTTCTGAAGCAACTGAATAAACTCAAAGCGTTGGTAGCATCCATCCCGAAAAAAGTGCGTGAGAAGAAACAGGAGCGTGATCTGTGATGAGTAAGAAAGATGTAAAACGGCTCCTTCTTTTGAATATTCCGTATGTCATTTTGGGACTGGTAGCAACCAACATAGGTGAAGCGTGGCGATTAGCCGAGGGGGCAGATTTCTCTGCAAAGCTCCTCGGCTTTTTTGCTGCCTTCCCCCTTGCTCTTTCTAATCCGATGCCAAGTTTTCATCCGACAGATTTACTTGTCGGCATGATTTGCGGTGCAGGACTGCGCTTAGCGGTCTATATAAAAGGAAAGAATGCAAAAAAGTTTCGCCACAATGTTGAGTATGGTTCTGCCCGCTGGGGAACAGCGAAAGATATTGAGCCGTTCATGGCACCGAAGTTTGAGGACAATATTATTCTCACCAAAACGGAGCGATTGATGATGTCAAATCGTCCAAAGAACCCTGCCAATGCCAGAAACAAGAATGTCCTAATTGTCGGCGGCAGTGGTTCCGGTAAGACCCGCTTTTGGCTGAAACCAAACCTGCTTCAAATGCATTCCAGCTATGTTGTGACTGACCCAAACGGCTAAACTATAAGAGGATAGAAAAAGGTAGCGTTTCACAAAACGCAGATTACATAAAGAAGGGAGGGTAAAACCGTGGCAAAGAAAGAAGAAATCAAAATAACTGCTCTGTATGAGCGTCTGTCGAGAGACGATGAACAGGCTGGAGAATCAAACTCCATCCAGAATCAGAAAAAATATCTCGAAGAATATGCCCGACAGAAAGGGCTGAGAAATATCCGGCACTTTTATGACGACGGCTATTCTGGTACGAATTTCAACCGTCCCGGTTTTGCCGCCCTGCTTGAAGAAATCGAAGCCGGACGAGTTGAGACACTTGTGGTTAAAGACCTCAGTCGCTTCGGGCGTAATTATTTGCAAGTTGGCTATTACACGGAAACATTATGGACAAGAGCACAAAAGGCAGACCGAGAAACGGGCTGCTGACAACAAATAAAGGCTGAGTATCAAGCACCGGGAAAGTGCGGAATATTCAGCCTGTTTTGTTGTCAGGGGTTTCCAAAGGGGCTTGCCCCTTGGCACACGACTTTGCTCGCAAAGTGTAGTGTGTTATACGCTTTGTCTGCGTTGCCGTGAAAACGCCATTGCCGCCGGATAGGGCAAGGGCATTTGAAGCGGCAGGAAAACAGGCTTGGATTTGTGGGCGGGTGCTGCCACAAATGCGGGGCTGGTTTCAACAGCAGATAGGGCGTATATGAAAGTCCCCGTCCATCGTTCCCCGTAAAAGTTTGGACAGCTTGCCCCGATGTTGCCGCTTGTGGTCACGATGGTCAGAAGATTGCGGCGGCTCTCGTTTTCTCAAAATCTGAATGGGCGGGAAAGCCATTTTAGGGCTTTCCCGCCTTGATTATCCTTTAGCAAAGTCGGGCGGGACTGTCAACGGCGGCGCATGAAATGCACCGTTCATCTTGACCGTTGACTGGCTCGACTGGCTTTGCTATTTCCTCGATAAACTTGAAGTTGTACTTATGCACAGACAATCAAGCATCCCGTTTAATCAAAGCGGCATCGGAGTCCGGGCAATCACAATGACTGCCAAAACAGCGCCCGCAAACGCTGCTGCGCCGATAACTGCCGCCGTCTTTTTGCTGAGGTTCTTCTTTACTGCCTTACAGATTAGCATGGCACAAACCACGCAAACAGCCGCAACCGCAAGCGCAATAACCAGCGTCTCCCATAACCATGAAAGTTCGTATAATATTCTCATTCGCTCACCATACCTTTCTCTGGCAAACTGGAAGTTACTTTTTCATATACACGCCTTCGTCAAATCCCGATTTATCCCTTTACTTTCGCCCCCGCTGTGGGTTTGGATTTTTCAGCAAGTCCGATTTCTCCGCAATCTTTTTCAGCCACTTCTTTTCGTCCTCTGACAGCTTCTTCAAATTCAATTTAAGCCGTTTACAGATAAACGCCAAAGACGCTTGCTCCGGGTCGCCGTCCTCGCTGGCGGCTTCGTCTGCGGCCTGTAAAAATCCTTTCAGCGGGTTATCCTCCGGGACGCTGAAAAAATCGTCCTTGTGGGCTTCCCGCAGGTCAAGGGCTATCTTGTTTATATCCTGCTGTATCACGTAGCGGCAAAAACTGTCCTCGTCAATGTGGGCGGTAATTAGCTGTCTTAACTGCGGGTCGGTCAAACCGGGATTGTGCCGTTTCATAATGGTTGCGCTCATAGCGTCTACAATGGCATTGGCACCCTGTATCTGTTTTGTCGCTACGCCGTTTACATAGATTTCAAGTTCAGCCATGAGCCGGGGGAAATCCGAGTGTGTTGCTAACTCACACAACAGGGAATTATCCAGCCGTCCGCTTTTCAATAGTTCAATCATATCATCACTCAAACGCAGGTCTGCAAGATCAGCGTTTGGGTGATTTTTTGTTTCGGTCAATCCCAGCAGATAATCAGCGGTCACGCCGTAAAACTTCGCCAGCTTGATAAGGGCATAGTGGCTGATGTCCTTAAAATCGTCCGCTTCATAACTACCCAAAGCAGATTTAGAGAGATGTGTCTGCTCTGCAAGCTGCTCCAATGTCAGGCCGCACTCTACACGCAGGTCTTTTAAGCGTTCCTGTATTGTCAACGCCAATTCGCACACCCCCTTATGCTTATTTCATGCTTTCTTGACACTCGCTACACTCTCTGTCATGGATAGAAATGATACCCCCACATTTTGAACAAGTATATTTCTCTTTCTGCTGTTCCATGAACCTTTCCAAACCGTGCTGGCGAACAAACTCACTATTCGTCATGAGGCTCGTCTGATACCTTTTGTTGTAGCTTTTTTCAAGGTTTTTTATCAGCTTGCAAGGGTAGTCGGTACACTCAAAACAATAGGACAGTCCTTTGCCCTTGATACAATCTTTTATCTTGCATTTACGGCAGTGCTCCGGCTTTCCTATATCACTGTTTAAGCAACCGGCACACGGTTTTTTATGATAACAATGTTTATAGCAAACCAAACAGTTCATGCCGCAGGGGGCAAACATAGCCGTATCAATTTTTTCTGTTGGCATTTTCATGGCTCACCCTCCTTGTCAGCTTATCGTTTCTTTCATTCTACCACAATTCCGAGAGCTTGGAAATAGGCAGTTTTTTGGGCGGATTTCCTACCTTTCGGATATACGGGATGGGCGGTCATTTAGGTGTAGACTTAGGGTAGTTCATCGATGAGCTGCACCTTGAAAACCAAATGACCGTCCGAAAAGGAATACCCCGGCAGGGGAAGCACCGCAAGGAGCCAACTTCTGGACACTTTGTCCAGAGGTCACTTCGGGACAACTTGTCCCGAAGCTGTGGGGAGCGTGCCAACGCCGGAACACGCCGCAGGAATGGGGCAGGAAGCCTTTTCGGGGAGAGCGGCAACGGAAAGCAAAATGGAGGAAACACATGAGAGAGAACCCATATAAACGACTGCCGCCCATAGAGCGCAAGCAGGACAGTTCCCTTTACCGCATGACACCGGCACAGAGGAAACAGGCAAACGCCCTGATCCGCCGGGAGTGCTGTTGCTGTGAGGACGGCAACTGCATTGTCCTTGACGATGGGGACACCTGCACCTGCCCGCAGACGGTTTCTTTCTCGGTCTGCTGTAAGTGGTTCCGCTGGGCGGTTTTGCCGCTGGACGGGACGCTGGAAGCGGAGATTTTCCAGGATAAAGACTTGAAACGCTGTGCGGTCTGCGGCAGAGTGTTCGTCCCCAAATCCAACCGGGCAAAATACTGCCCCGGCTGTGCCGCCAGAGTTCACAGGCGGCAGAAAACAGAAAGTGAACGGAAAAGGAGGTCTGCTGTGGACAGTTAGGAGTGAAAAAAGCCTTGATTTATCAGGCTTTGCAAGCCCCAAAACGGGGCAGGTGGTATAAAGTATCGCCCGCCCCGGAAAACGGGCTTCTAACTGTCCACAAAACACACTATGACAAACACGATTTATATTCATCAACCGGAGAAATCGGTCAGCTTCACCCGGCTCCCGAATTTCCTCTTTGAAGCCCCCACATTCAAACCCCTGTCCAACGAGGCAAAGATATTGTATGCCTTTATCCTGCGCCGGACAGACCTATCCCGAAAAAACGGCTGGGCGGACGAATACGGGCGGATTTACCTCTACTATCCCATCAACGAGGTAGTGGAGCTGCTTCACTGCGGACGGCAGAAAGCGGTCAGCACCCTGCGGGAGCTGCAATACGCCGGACTGGTGGAGATTCAGAAGCAGGGCTGTGGAAAACCCAACCGCATTTATCCAAAATCCTATGAAGCGGTTTCAAACACCGACTTCAAGAAATCCGGTTATGGAACGCCGGAGGACTGAAAACCGCACTCATAGAGTACGATAATCAATCCTCTTGAAGTACGAAAACCGGACGGTATATAGAAATACAGAGATTAAAACGATTTTATTTATATCTATTCCATTCCAATCCTATCAGAGATAGTTTCAGCGGGATTTTCCCTGTGGAAAACCCGCTGGAAAAGAATGGAACTGGGAAAGGAGCAGAATGGCACAACACGCAATCTTGCGGTTTGAGAAACACAAGGGCAACCCGGCAAGGCCGCTGGAAGCCCATCACGAAAGACAGAAAGAACAATACGCCAGCAATCCCGACATTGACACCAGCCGGAGCAAATACAACTTCCATATCGTCAAGCCGGAAGGCAGGTACTATCATTTTATTCAAAACCGTATCGAACAGGCCGGTTGCCGTACAAGGAAAGACAGCACCCGGTTTGTAGATACGCTCATTACCGCCAGTCCGGAGTTTTTCAAGAAGAAGTCGCCAAAGGAGATACAAGCGTTTTTCCAGAGGGCGGCAGACTTCCTCATCGGGCGGGTAGGCCGGGAAAATATCGTGTCAGCGGTGGTACACATGGACGAGAAAACGCCCCACCTACATTTGACCTTTGTTCCGCTGACAAAGGACAATCGCCTGTGTGCAAAGGAGATTATCGGCAACCGGGCAAACCTGACAAAGTGGCAGGACGATTTTCACGCCTATATGGTGGAGAAATATCCTGACTTGGAGCGTGGGGAAAGTGCCAGCAAGACAGGCCGGAAGCATATCCCCACCCGGCTTTTCAAACAGGCGGTTTCCCTCTCCAAACAGGCAAGAGCCATTGAAGCCACGCTGGACGGCATTAACCCGCTGAATGCCGGAAAGAAGAAAGAGGAAGCCCTCTCCCTACTCAAGAAGTGGTTTCCCCGGATGGAGGACTTCTCCGGCCAACTGAAAAAGTACAAGGTCACGATCAATGACCTGTTAGCGGAAAACGAGAAGCTGGAAGCAAGGGCAAAGGCCAGCGAAAAAGGCAAGATGAAAGACACAATGGAACGGGCAAAGCTGAAAAGCGAACTGGACAATATGCAAAGGCTGGTTGATCGTATCCCGCCGGAAGTGCTGGCGGAGTTGAAGCGGCAACAGCGGCACACAAAGGAAAGGTGATTTTATAAGCAGATTTTTACGCCGTCCCTGTGCGGCATTGTACCTTGAAAATTGAATACAGGAGGTTCTATGGAGCATATCAGATACAAAAAAGAAACAGAGGTCGTGACTTTTCAGGGAAAAGAAATCACGCTGGAAAACCTCTCCCCGGTGTTCACGCCGGAACAGGAAGTGGCCAAACGCCGGGAACTGGAGCAGCGGCTTTATGAGGTGTTCCGCAAATATGCCGATAAGCGGCAGAAAGAGGAAGCCGGGGCGTAAGGTTTTCCGAAGCCATCGTTGATTTACGGGGCTGCTGGCGGTATAATAGAACTGTCAGCAGCTCCGTTTCTTTTTTAAGAAAAGGAGCGACAAAATGAATAACAGAATAGACGCGATCTATGCAAGGCAATCGGTGGACAAAAAGGACAGCATTTCCATTGAAAGCCAGATTGAATTTTGCAAATACGAGTTGAAAGGCGGGAACTGCAAAGAGTACAAGGACAAAGGGTATTCCGGGAAAAATACGGAGCGTCCACAATTCCAACAGCTTATGCAGGATATTGAAAGCGGCCTTGTGCGGAAAGTGGTGGTTTACAAGCTCGACCGTATCAGCCGTTCCATTCTCGACTTTGCGAAGATGATGGACTTCTTTCAAAAGTACGAAGTGGAGTTTGTGTCCTCTACGGAGAAGTTTGACACCTCCACCCCGATGGGGCGGGCGATGCTGAATATCTGTATCGTGTTCGCCCAGCTTGAACGGGAAACGATACAGAAGCGGGTGCAGGATGCATGGTACTCCCGCTGTCAGCGGGGCTTCAAAATGGGCGGCAAAACGCCCTACGGATTTCGGACAGAGCCTTATGTGATGGACGGGGTGCGCACAAAGAAGCTGGTAATAGAGCCAACCGAAGCGGCCTTTGTCCGGCAGATGTATGAGATGTACGCTGACCCGCAGGTATCGCTGCATGACATTACAAAGAAGCTGACGGCGGACGGTATGCGTACTTATCATGGCAGGCCGCTGTCAAGGGCTACTTTGAGCGTTATTCTCCGAAACCCGATTTATGTCATGGCTGACCTCGACATATACGAGTTTTACAAAAGCCAGGGGACGGATATTTACAATGACGCCGCCGACTTTGCCGGGACAAATGGCTGCTATTACTATCAGGGCAAGGGGAATACAGAGGACAAGCACAAGCACCTGCAAGGACAGACGCTGGTACTGGCTCCACATGAGGGGTTTATCCCATCGGAGCTGTGGCTGAAATGCCGGAAGAAGCTGCTTGCCAGCCACACCTACCAGCCCGCAAGGAAAGCCCGGAACACATGGATGGCGGGAAAAATCAAATGCGGGAAATGCGGCTATGCGCTCATGTCGGCGCACTCCAACGGTATTCTTTACCTGCGCTGCACCGTCCATGCGGACAGCAAGGCGTGTCCCGGCTGCGGGTGCGTGAAGCTTCACGAACTGGAAGCGGTAGTCTATGGGGCGATGGTTAAAAAGCTGAAAGATTTTAAGACGCTGACAGGTCGGAACAAGGCTGCAAAAATCTCCCCGAAGCTGACTGCAAAGCGGCTGGAACTGGCACAGGTAGAAAGCGAGATTGAAAAGCTGCTTGACACGCTGACGGGCGCAAGCCCTGTTTTGCTCTCCTATGCCAACAGCAAAATTGAGGAACTGGACGCAAGGCGGCAGTCCATTGCCAATGAGATTGCAAAACTCTCTGCGGACGCTGTGCCGATGGAGAAGATGGAAAGCATTTCCGGGTATCTGGATGACTGGGAGAATGTCAGCTTTGAGGACAAGAGGCAGGTGGTGGACGCACTGATAACGGTCATCCGGGCAACAAATGAAAAGGTAGAAATTGAATGGAAAATCTGACGGGTTAATCCCCACCGTACCTATCCTTTTTGTGCTCTTGTCTATAATAGTGAAATCCTCTTTCCGAAAAAGGGCGTTCGTTTCATAGCCATCAACAACAATGTGGATAGTGCTACTCCGCAGGACAATGACTTCACTCCGTTTTTGAATATTATGAACGAGTGGTACGCCAAGGACACGAGTAACAAAATCAAGGCGATATTCAAGTCCAGAATGAAAGACGGAATGAGGTGCAGCGGCTCTATTCCCTATGGCTATAAGAGGAAGCCGGACGATAAGCAGACCCTTATCGTGGACGAGCCAGCCGCAGAGATTGTCAGGAAAATCTTCCGTTTGGCTTGCCAGGGCAACAGTACCACAGCCATTGCGGAAATTCTGACAGCGGAGCAAGTGTTGATACCGGCAGCGTATGCCGCCCAGCACAATCCGAAGAATTGCAGACACAAAAGTGTGAAAGACCCCTGCCGCTGGAACGCAACTACGGTTGGCTATATCCTTGACAGGCAGGAATACCTCGGTCATACCGTGTTGGGCAAGTCCATCTGCGAGAACTTCAAGACGAAGCAGCGCAGAGCCGCAACGCCGGACGAGCTGATGATATTCCCGGATACCCATGAAGCCATCATTGACCAGGACACATGGAACATTGCCAGAAAAATCCGCATGAAGAAAAAGCCGAGAGCGGCGAACGGAACATACTCCCACCGTCTGTCCGGCTTAGTGTATTGTGCTGACTGCGGAGCAAGGATGGGCTTTATCAGCCCCGATGCAAAGCATGGCGATAAACACTATGATTCAGATTCTGCTTTTCAATGCGGCAACTACCGAAGCTCCGTAGCCGAATGTGTTTCCCATTATGTGAAAACATCGGTTCTGGAAGCGGCAGTCTTACAGGCAATCCAGACCGTGAGTAAATATGTTCTTGAAAACGAAGCGGAATTTATCGACCAGCTCAGAGCCGTGTGGAACGAGCATCAGACGAGGGCAACGAACAGCGGACAGCAGGAACTTGCCGAAGCCAGGAAGCGAATGTCTGATTTGGACGGCAAAATCCAGAAGCTCTATGAAAGTGCCCTAAACGGTTTACTGCCGGAGCGACAGGCACAGCGAATGATTCAGCAATACGATGAAGAGCAGATTTTGCTTGAAAAGCGTATTGAGGAATTGGAAAGTCTGGTTCAGCAGGACGAAATCAAGGAAGTGGACACTTCCCGATTTATCGCTCTGGTCAAGAAATACCGAGACTGCGAGGAACTGACTGATACCATGCTCTATGCGTTCATTGACAGAATTGAGGTTCACGAAGCCACAGGCGGGCGAACTGTCTACCGTCAGCAGAAGATTGATATTCATTTCAATTTCATCGGCAACTACTACCCACCGGAGGAAACCATTTCCGAGGAAGAACGCATTGCTGCCATCGAAGCCGATCAGCTGCGAAAGAAGCAGGAAAAAGGTAAGCGAGCCGCCGAACGCAAAAAGCAGAAACTTGAAGCTCTGCGAATGGCTGCGGAAGCCGGAGATCCCGAAGCTATTTCAAAGTATGAGGAGCATCTGGCAAATCAGCGTGAGAGAAACCAGAAACGCCGCCAGAAACTTAAAGAAGCCAGAGAAGCCGACCCGGAATATCTCAGCCAGTTGGAAGAAAAGGAACGCATCAAGCATGAAAAAATGCTTGAAACTGAGCACAAGCGAATGGAACGAGCCAGCCGGAAAAAGAAACTGACACGAGCCGAGCTGAAAGAAAAGGCAAAGACTGACCCAGTCGCCGCAAAGGAATGGGAAACTCTGAAAACCAAGGAAGCCGAAGCCAGACAGCGTAAAAAGGAGCGTGAAGAAGCAAGGATGGCGGCAGACCCCGAATATGCCGCTATGATGGCAGAGCGAAAAGCCGAGTATGTCCGTACAAGGACTGCCAAGCGTAAGGCTGAACACGATGCTCTTGTGGAGCTTGCCAAGACCGATGCAGAAGCCGCAAGGAAACTGGCAGAGAAAAGAAAATATCAGAGTAAAGCGACTGTCAGAAGCTATCAGAAAATGAAAGCCGATGCAGAAGCCGGAGACCCCGAAGCGATTGCACGATATGAAGCCCACCTTGCTAAACGCAGGGAGGATTATCATAAGAAAAAAGCAGAAAAGGAGGATATTCCAGCATGAACGACTTATGGATTGTCAAATTTGTCCGCAAGGACGGCAAGCCAGATGAAGAATACTACTATCATTCCCTTGCCAAAGCAGAGTATCACAGAGATTTGTTTTTAAATGATGACTCTGGACTGTATGAAAAAATCGAAATCATAAACGAAAACTCCAAGGAGGTTACTATGGAACTGAATTTTATCAAGTGTGGCGACTACTACATTCCTGACATTAAACTGAAGAATCCCAATATCCGTCTTGGCAAGTGGGGGCGGATGCGCAGAGAGTATCTGCGATTGGCACACCCTATCACTTTCTCCGATATGGTGCTGTCCGAAACGCTCTACGACCATTGTGCCGAGATTGAAACTATTGCTAAGAAGCGTATGGACATCATTCTCCCCAGGCTGATGGAGTATTACGGCGTGACAGACCAACTGAAAGCGGAGAACCAAATCGAATGGGTTCGCCAGATGAACGCTTGCGTTGCACAGGCAGAAGAAGCCATCAAAACCGAATTGATTTACTGCTGAGAAAGGAGCGTACGAATATGATTTTAGAAGCGTTGTTCAATGGTGAGATTTACGCAAGTGAGGACATCGTGCCAAAGTCCGACAGGTTCCGCCAGACTGCCGCACATATTTCCGAAGCCATGACCTACTTCAAGGGCGAGCTGAGCAAAGAGGACTACACCCTGCTTGAAAAACTCCGTGACAGCCATGCGGACGAGAGCAACATGACAAACGAGTGTCAGTTCAAGTATGGGTTCACAATGGGAGTTCTGCTGATGTGCGAAATCTTCCACAGCCCATTCTTCCCACATACCGAGTAAGGAGAAAAACATGGCTCTGATAAAGATATTCTTTAAACTGCTGGCACTGCCGCTGATTGCGGCGGTCACCCTGATACAATGGGTCGGTATCTTCCTCACGCAGTTCTCGACCGTCATATTCAATCTGCTTGCAGGGCTGATGTTTCTGATAGCGGTTGCAGGACGGATGATCGGCATCGGCACAGGAGCAGAAACACTCCAAATGATGACGGTTGCCTTTGTGGTCTTTATCATCCCGCATATTGCTGAATGGTTGATTATCAGAATAGCTGCCATCAATTATGGACTGCGTGATTTTATCAAGTCCTGACCCAACAATTTCATATTGACAACAAAGCGACAGGTATTTCCTTGTGAAGTCTCTGCCGCTTTTATTTTTACCAATATTCAAGGAGGAAAAATCAATGAGAATGTCTATGAACGAAAAGAAAGCCCTTTATGCCTTTGGTTGTCCGAACCGTGAGGCTACCGTGGAACGCTTGCGTTTTGCGGCGGCACTTGCTCCCGATCCTGCGGCAAAGAAGCTGTTCTTCACTCTGGCAGTCAAGCTGAGTGACGAGAGCTGCGACAGATGGTATCACTGTTTCTTCTACAACATGAGACTGGAAGTGGAACACTTCGCCCACCACAAGTACCACTCCGACAATCAGCCGATTTCCATTAGGGAGAGATTGCATGAGTAAGCTGACGAAGTACGAAAAGGAAACCATCGTCCTGTTTAACGAGGGTGAGGACGCAGCACACATCCAGACCTACAACGCCGGACTGAGGAACAGACTGGAGACGTTCTCCAAGAAGCACCCCGACCTTTGCCGACTGGAAAAGACCCACGAGCAAGGCGGCGTGTCCTATGTTCTGGACAAATCCCGACTGTCCATCCGTCTGCAACCGCCGTATAGCGAGGAACGTAGACGAAAAGCAAGCGAGAACGCCAAGCAAAACGGTTTCGCCAGTCAGACGGAATAATGTAGCGTTTAGGGTTGATATGCGGTCAAAATGTCGGGTCTGCATCCGATGTTTTGACCGCATCTACATAAGGGAAGATAAAGTATCGTCCTACACCAAAAGCATGAAAAAGAGCGTTACACAACGATTTTATGGCTTAAAGCAATCTCATCGACGCGGTAAAAATAAATTTGAGAATTTAGAATTTTATTTGTAAATTTGCGTAAAAATATTGAATTTCAGAGATTTTTGTGATATAGTAAATTAATTTGACAAGGAGGGTGCCCTTATGGTTGTTAGCTATGATAAACTTTGGAAGATGCTAATCGACAAGAAAATGAAGAAAGTTGATTTAATGCGAACGGCAAAAATAAGTAGCAACGCCTTGGCACACTTGAGCAAAGATGAATCTGTTTCGGTCGAAGTTATCGGAAAGATTTGTTTAGCTTTAGAGTGTACTCCAAATGATATTATGGAGTTTTCAAACAATGTAACTGAGGAGAGTACCAGCAAATGAAAATGTTATCTCTGTTTTCTGGCTGCGGTGGAATGGACATCGGTTTTGAAGGAGACTTTGTTTGTCTCAAAAAATCCATTAACAGCGACCTTCATCCCGATTGGATAAAAGAAACTTTGGGTGATTGGGTTCGTGTCGCACCTACAATCTTTGATACTGTTTTTGCAAATGATATTCGTCCAGATGCAAAAGCAGCATGGGTGTCCTACTTCGGTCAGCGTAAGGACAACGCCAACGATATTTATCATCTTGATAGTATTGTTGATCTCGTCAAGCGAGCCAGAGCCGGAGAAAAAGTATTTCCAAACGATATTGATATTGTAACAGGCGGTTTTCCATGCCAAGACTTTTCTGTTGCAGGAAAACGCCTTGGATTTAATTCTCAAAAAAGCCATCTCGGAGTTGCCTTAACGGGTGATGAACCGTCGGTAGAGAGCCGCGGGCAACTTTATATGTGGATGCGAGAAGTTATTTCCTTGACCAGTCCAAAACTCTTTATTGCTGAAAATGTTAAAGGGCTGACTAACCTTGAAGATGTCAAGGAAATCATTGAACACGATTTTGCAGAAGCCGGCAATGGTGGTTATATTGTTGTTCCTGCAAAAGTATTGTATGCGCCAGACTATGGTGTTCCCCAGTCTCGTGAGCGTGTAATTTTCTTTGGATTTAAGAAAAGCGCAATGACGGAAGATGCAAAAAAAGCATTAACACAAACTGTAATTCCCGAACAGTACGACCCATATCCTGTAAAAACGCATGGGGATAAACTTTATCCGATAGTAACTTGTGCTGATGCATTTATCGGTTTAGCAGAACCAGAAGAAAGCACCGATATTTCACAAAAGAAATATTCACAGGCGAAGTATATGGGGTCGCATTGTCAAGGTCAAACAGAAATTAAACTTGATTCAGTCGGTCCGACAATCAGATCTGAACATCATGGTAACATCGAGTTCAGAAGATTGAGTACCGAACATGGTGGTAAACACATAGAGGAATTAGAAGCAGGGCTGAAAGAAAGAAGATTATCTATTCGTGAGTGCGCACGCATACAGACATTTCCCGACGATTATCAATTCATTTTGAAGAAAACGGAATTTAACAAGGGAGTATCTTCAAGTGATGCATATAAGATAATCGGAAATGCCGTTCCTTGTGTTTTAGCATACCATATTGCCAAAACAATCGAAGCAAAATGGTTGCTTTACTTTGAGGAGGATGAGATATGATAGTATCAGTAAATCCAAAACCAGCTATGCCGGAGTTTGTTTCATTGATGAAACGAACTGACGAACTTCTCAATCACGATGCGCTTCAAAGACCAAGGTATTACGCAAGTCGTGGTGGCAATCCTCTGGAGGATGATGTGAAAGCTGCGCTTGATGAATGTGCCAAAGGAACTGTATTTGAGAATACGATAGAAAAAGTCTCCGGACAGAAATTCCCAGACATTGTAGCCGCAAGATTTTATGGAGTTGAAGTTAAAAGCACAAAAGATAACCATTGGACATCCACAGGTAGTAGTATTCTGGAATCGTCAAGAATTGCAGATGTGGAACGCATCTTTATGACATTCGGAAAATTGGGTGGCAACCCTATTGAGTTTTTATCTCGCCCTTATGAAGAATGTCTTTCTGGCATTGCCGTAACTCATATGCCACGATACTTAATTGATATGCGACTGCGTAAGGGTGAAACAATTTTTGATAAAATGGGCGTTTCTTATGACGAACTACGCTTAATGGAAAATCCAGTAGCTCCTGTTTCAAAATATTATCGCAGTCAGTTGAAAGAGGGAGAAAGTTTATGGTGGGCAGGAGATGCCGCTGACGAAGCGGTTTCTGCTAAAATCCGAATTTGGGGAAAAGTTCCTGCCGAAGAAAAGAGACGCTATACTACTTATGGATGTGTTAATTATCCAGAAGTTTTCCGCGGAGACTACGATAGATACGCTTTGTGGCTGACTTCTCAAGGCGTAGTTGACCCTCATATCAGAGACCAATTTTCCGCAGGGGGACAAGAAATAATGAGATTATCTTCTGGCGAACAGGTAAAGTTCCCTGGAGTGTACCGCCGTGTAAAAGAGCAGATGGATTATTTCTTGCAGTTAATGTCAATCAAAGATATGCCAATTTTGGTCGAATCGCAACGAGCGCAGGGTGCAGAAATGCTGCGGAGACTTCAAGCGTGGTGCGATATTGCATCACAAGAAGCCGCAAGAAATCCCAGAACGCCAGTTGCGTATGATGTTTCTTACGATGCTTTAATGACAATGTTCAGCTACAGAGCAACCGCATATGGAAAAGATTATCAAGGTGAAAAAATTGTAAAGTGTCAGAATTGTAAAATGGTATATCGACAGAAACAAGAGCCTCAAATGATTGGACATCGTTTTCTTGAAGATGATGTTTGTCCTTATTGCAAACATTCTAACGGTTCAAGTATGGAACACGAATATAAAAACAGAAAATAATGACTAAGCCAAAGGCGATCGACCGTAAAAAGTTGGTTGCTTCGGCTTAAAGAAAGGGGCGTGAGAAAATGTATTATACAACAAGATGGGGATGTTGCAAGGAGTTTTTCAATGGGGCAGATGCACGAAACTATTTTGCTTCATTTTACAGTAAAATGAAAACAGAAGTGGAGCAAATGAGTGATGCGGAAATTGTCTCCTGTAATTTTGAAGAATGGGCGGATTATCTTGCAACAAAGTATTCCGTTGTCCCCATTTCGATTTTTGAAACAAATATTGAGAAAACACTTTCTGAAACAAAAGTCAAAAGGGCAAATCCTTTCCGTGGACATCCTTATGAAAGAGATTTCTTTGAGATAGACGGAGTTCGAGTGACATTCAAAATTCCGTTTGACGGAGAGCCAGACTTGTTTGAGCTACAGCCAGGCAACCGTATTCTATCAAGATTTGCAACACAAAGTTTTGTAAGCCCCCATGATGAAGAATGTGGAAGTTTTACGCTGGATTTTGAATATACAAAGCAGGAACTTCAAGATAAAGGCGAAGCTATGGCTGAATATGTTCAGAATCAATTTGAGCGTGAGTTCGAAAGTTATAAAAAAATGATCGGCTATGTAAATGCTGAGGTAGTGTCATACAATAACAACTTAACGACAGCAGCACTCCGGTTGTTAGAGGAGCGAAAAAAGAAAGCAGATTCTTTTTCTGCCATTAGTACTGCCTTGCAGATTCCATTGACAGTAAGCAAGAACGCTCCCAATACCAAGCCGATACAACTGAAACGAATTGTTCGTCAACCGTCAGTGAAGCCCACGGTTGCTCCGGCAACACCTGAGCCATGCATTAGTGATGTTGATTATGCGAATATCAACAACATCATTACGATGTGCGGAACTGCAATGGAAAAAACTGCGAGGACATATTTTGCCAATACCGAAGAAGAACTCAGAGACCATTTGTTAGCAACACTCAATACGCATTATGAAGCTGTAACGGGAGAAACTTTCCGCAAAATTGGAAAAACAGATATTCATATTGAGTTTGAAAACAAAGCGGCTTTCATCGGTGAATGCAAAATATGGCATGGCGAGAGACTGTTCCAAAGTGCAATCCAACAGGTTATCAACTATTCCACATGGAGAGATTTGAAAGTTTCGGTAATAATCTTCAATAAAGAAAACCAGTCTTTCCAAGGGGTTCTGTCCAAAATCAAGAATTGGGTTGATACAAATGCGGTTTCCTACATTCAGCCGCAAGCGAATGTCTGGAAGTGTAAATATCATCGGCAGGACATGAATGTGGATATAGAATTAACTGTTCTGGCATTTGACTTGTATGTTGATAAAAGCCAGTTCAAAGATAGTAGATACGAAAACTGAATATAGTGGACAAGCCAAAGGCGATCAACCGTAAAAAGTTGGTCGTTTTTGTTTTACCCATTATTACGAAAGGAGTTGACCCTATGCCCAACGAGAAATTGGAAAAGCTGAAACACGACCAGTATGTTGCGGAGCGAAAGCTGACCGCAGCCAAGCACAGGGAGAAAAGACTGGAAAGTGAAATCAAGCAGCTTACCCGAAGCGAGCGAACCCACCGCCTTTGCACTCGTGCCGGAATGTTGGAAACCTTTTTGAGAGAGCCGACTGTTCTGACGGACGATGATGTGATGGAGCTTTTGACTTTCATCTTCCACAGCGAATCGGTTCAAAAGAAGCTGAATATGCTGATTGAGAAGCGAAAGGAAAACGAGCAACCGAACGGGAGCTAAAAACCCTATTCTTGAATAGGGCGCAATTATACACCACCTAAAGATGGTGATTGCGTTCTGCCGAAAGCCCCTTGCAGGGAGCTTGATGATTTTCGCAAAGGTTCTTTGCTCCAATCATCCAGAGGAAGCTACACTTCCCCTGCGCTGGCTTTGCCAGCTACCCCTTTGTGGACTTGCCGCCGATGAACGATTGCAAGCAATCATTCACCGTCAGCAAGTTTTATACTTTTCCCATCTGACCGCTGCTGAAAAGTATCGGTCATTTTTTATTGCACCGAGAAAGGAGGTTCAAACAAAATGCCCGTACCCCATCTGGAAATACGAATTGTTCAGCGAAGCAAAGGCAGTTCTGCTGTTGCCGGAGCCGCCTACCAAGCCGGAGAAAAACTGTTTTCCGAATATGACCAGAAAGCGAAAGACCATCGAAGAAAACAGCATGAAGTTGTTTACACGGAAATCATGCTTCCGGCAAAAGCACCACCCGAATACGCAGACCGAGCTACACTCTGGAACTCTGTCGAGGAAGCGGAGAAGCAATGGAACTCACAGCTTGCAAGGCGGTTTGTTGTTGCCCTACCCAGAGAAGTGCCGCTTGAAATGTGTCCGCAGATGTTGCAGGAATACTGCCGAGCACATTTTGTGTCAAAGGGAATGTGTTGTGATTTTGCAATCCATGACCCCGACCCACCAGGACACAATCCCCATTGCCACATCATGCTGACCATGCGAGCCATTGATGAAAATGGAAAGTGGCTTCCCAAGAGCCGCAAGGTTTATGACCTTGACGAGAACGGCGAACGCATCAAGCTCCCCTCTGGCAGATGGAAAAGCCATAAGGAAGATACCGTTGACTGGAACGAGCAGTACCACGCCGAAGAATGGAGACACGGATGGGAAGTCATTCAGAATAAATATCTGGAGCTTGCCGGAAGTGCCGAGCGTGTGGATATGCGTTCCTACGAAAGACAGGGACTTGATATTATCCCGACTGTTCACATGGGAGCCGCTGTCTGTGCGCTGGAGCGCAAGGGCATCGAAACCAATATCGGAAATCTGAACCGGGACATTAAAGCCGCCAATCGCATGATGAACGCCATCCGCAGCACTATCAAAAATCTGCGGAACTGGATTGCGGATATTCTGGAAGCCACCAAAGAAGCCTTTGCGGAAATGGAAGCAGAAAAGAAAAATGCTTCGCCTGACCTCTCCACTCTGCTCCGTGATTATATGAATCTGCGTAAGGCTGAGCGCAGCGACTGGTCGAGATACGGACAGCAGAAAGGCACAGCCGATGATCTGAAAGCTGTTTCTCATGCCATGATCTATCTGAAAGAGCATGAGCTTTTCACTCTGGAAGATTTGGACACAGCCCTGCAAGGTATGAATGAAAAAGCCGGAGCCATCAACGCCGATATGAAGAAAGCATCTGCCCGAATGAAAGTCATTATCGGCATACAAAACGCCGTGGCAGAATGCCAGACCCACAAGGCTGTCCATGACAAGTATCTGAAAATTGGTTGGAAAGTCAGACAAGCTGCTTTTGCAGAAAGCCACAAGGACGAACTGGACAGCTTCAATAAGGCGTTCCGCTATCTTAAAAAGCAGGGCGTTGATTTGAATGTCAATCTGGATGCCCTGCAAGCTGAATACGATACGCTGAAAGCATCCCACACCGAGCTTGCCGGACAGCTTGCCACTGTCAAAGAGGAATTACAGCCGATGAAAGATATTCGCTACTGGGTCGGCAAAGTTCTTGCACCGGAGCAGTCCGAGGTTGAGAAAAAGCCCGAACCGAAACACTCCCTCAAAGAACGCTTGCAGTATGAGCAGGCAGAAAGCAAAAAGAAACAGGAGCAGAAAGCTCCGCAGCACAAAAAACAGAATATGGAACTTTAACAGGCACTTGCCGTTTTCTCTTTGAAAATGTCGAGTGCTTTTTTGTTTCCCGAAAGGAAGATGTAATGAATGTATTTGAAGCAGTTAAGCTGACCGTTACTACACGACAGGCGGCAGAGATGTACGGCATCCGTGTCAACCGTCATGGCATGGCAGTCTGCCCATTCCACAATGACCGAAATCCGAGCATGAAAGTAGATAAGCGTTTCCATTGCTTCGCTTGCCAAGCGGACGGCGATGCAATTGATTTTGTCTCCCGACTGTTCGGATTGCCGAGCAAAGAAGCCGCTATGAAACTGGCAGATGATTTTGGTATCTGCTATGACAGCAGACAGAAGCCATCTGTCAGACCGAAGATCAGAGAACCCACCCCGGAGCAGAAGTATCAGCAGGAAGAAAACCATTGCTACAAGGTGCTGACCGATTACTTCCATCTTCTCCGAGAATGGAAACAGCAGTACGCACCGAAACAGCCGGAGGATGAATGGCATCCTCTGTTCGTGGAAGCACTGCAAAGAGAAAGCTATATCGAATATCTTCTTGATGTTCTCCTGTACGGCACTCTCGAAGAAAAGAAAGCTCTGGTTGTCGAGCAAAGAAAAGAGGTGATGAAACTTGAACAGCGATTTGCAGAACCCACAGCCGAGCATGACCGTGGAAGAAGTCAGAGGAAGTCTGGACTTGACCGATAGCGGAGCTATCAAAAACAGCATAAGGAACTGTCTGACAGTCTTTCAGAATGACCCGTATCTGCAAGGTGCTGTCAGGTACAACATGCTCACGGAGCGTATCGACATTGTAAAGCCCCTTTGGTGGAGCAAGCAGACAGCGACCTTGAATGATACAGACTTGAATTATCTCATGCTCTATCTGGAAGATAAGTACGGACTGACCAGCGAGAAAAAAATCCAGAAAGCCATCTCCATTATCGCTGACTGCAATAAGTATCACCCCATCCGTGATTATCTGAACAGTCTGGAATGGGACGGAACAGAGCGCATCCGCTATGCTCTGACCCGTTTCCTCGGTGCAGATGAAAGTGAGTACACTTATCAATGCCTGCGACTGTTCATGTTGGGAGCTATCAGCAGAGTGTTCAAGCCCGGATGTAAATTTGAAGTCATGCTCTGCCTTGTTGGTGGGCAAGGTGCAGGAAAGTCCACTTTCTTCCGACTGCTTGCTGTCAAAGACGAATGGTTTTCCGATGACCTGAAAAAGATTGACGATGACAATGTTTACCGCAAAATGCAGGGACATTGGATAATCGAAATGTCGGAAATGATTGCCACAGCCAATGCCAAGAGTATTGAGGAAATCAAGTCCTTTATCAGCAGGGCGAAAGAAACCTATAAAGTGCCGTATGAAACCCATCCGGCAGACAGACTGCGACAATGCGTGTTCGGCGGCAGCTCCAACACAATGGACTTTCTGCCTCTTGACCGAAGCGGCAACCGTAGGTTCCTGCCCATCATGGTATACCCCGAAAGGGCTGCTATTCACATTCTGGAAGATGAAGCTGCATCCAGAGCTTTCATTGACCTTATGTGGGCAGAAGCCATGTTCATCTATCATAATTTCCCTGTCAAGCTGACCTTATCAAAGGATATGGACAAGGAACTGCGAGAACTGCAAAAGCAATTCATGCCGGAGGACACCAAGGCAGGACTGATACAGTCTTTCCTTGATAATTACAACGGCACACAGGTCTGCTCCAAGCTGATCTATGCAGAAGCTCTGAACCATCCCTTTGACGAGCCGAAGCAATGGGAAATCCGAGAAATCAACGAGATCATGAACAACAGCATTGAGGGATGGACATCGTTTTCCAATCCTCGTATCTTTGCCAAGTACGGCAGACAGCGAGGATGGGAACGCACCCCACCGTCCGGCAACGAGCTAACGGCAACAGGCTCAAATCTGCCGGACGGTTTTCGTGAACTGACCGAGGAAGAAGCCCGACAGATGGAACTTCCATTCTGAAAAACTGACCGTGTTGCCGAGTCGGTTGCAATCCGGTTGCCGACCCCGTTGCAGGGCTATTCCTTTGAAACTCCTTTATTTACAAGGGATTTTATTCTCTGACAACGAAAGCAACGGAGAAATCAAAGAAAAAAGTAAAAACAGTATAAGAGCCAGATAGGACGATGTTCGAGGTTTTTTGAAGTCCGTTGCCGGACTTCGTTGCCGACCCTCACACCCTGTCTGGCTTTTTCCATTTCAAGGAGGTATCGCATGACACAGAACACCGCAACTGTAAAAAACACAAGACCCAATCCGGCAGGTTCGTTCTATATGAGAATGGGCAACACCACCTATGTTATCGGCGTTCATTTCAGCAAAGAGAGCAAGGACACCTTGGAGGAGAAGATGAAGCGATTGATGCGTGATGATGTGAAAACGGACAATTTCTAAATTGAAAATTGTTTGTGACATTTCCTTTTTCTATCTTGACAAAATCGACCCGAAAGGCAGTATCGTTATCGAATGCGGCAATGCTTTACTGAAGCATGGATATGTCATCAAGATATTCAATACCATCAACTTTAAAAAGTCGATGCACTATAACCCATTCGCCTATATTAATAGTGAAAAGGATATTTTGAAGCTGGTGACAACGCTTATTGCCAATACCAAAGGTGATGGAAAAGCCGGTGATGAGTTCTGGACGAAAGCTGAAACGCTTCTGTATTGCGCTCTGATTGGATATATCCATTACGAAGCTCCTGTGGAAGAACAGAATTTCTCTACTCTAATTGAATTTCTGAATGCTATGGAAGTTCGTGAGGATGATGAGGAGTTCCAGAATCCTGTTGATTTGATGTTTGAAGCCCTGGAAAAGAAAAAGCCGAATCATTTTGCAGTACGTCAGTATAAGAAGTACAAATTAGCCGCCGGTAAAACTGCAAAGTCTATCCTGATTTCCTGCGGTGCTCGTCTGGCTCCGTTTGATATTCAAGAGGTTCGTGACATCACGGCCTACGATGAATTGAAGTTGGATACCTTGGGCGATAAGAAAACAGCACTGTTCCTTATCATGTCGGACACAGACGCAACCTTTAACTTTCTCATTTCCATGATCTACACTCAGCTATTCAACCTTCTGTGTGAGAAAGCGGATGATGTTTATGGCGGCAGGCTGCCTGTTCATGTGCGCTGCCTGATTGACGAAGCAGCCAATATCGGTCAAATTCCGAATCTGGAAAAGCTGGTAGCAACAATCCGAAGCAGAGAAATTTCTGCTTGCCTTGTTTTGCAGGCACAGTCACAGCTGAAAGCTATCTATAAGGACAATGCTGATACGATCATCGGTAACATGGATTCGAGGATCTTTTTGGGCGGCTCTGAGCCTACCACGTTAAAGGAGTTAAATCAGGCTCTGGGCAAAGAGACCATAGACACATTTAACACATCGGATACACGAGGCAACAGCCCCTCCTACGGTACTAATTATCAGAAGCTTGGTAAAGACCTTGCTTCCATTGACGAGTTGGCGGTGCTGGATGGCAGCAAGTGCATCCTGCAACTGCGTGGTGTCAGACCGTTCTTGTCTGATAAATACGACTTGACACAGCATCCGAATTACAAATACACGTCCGACTACGATAAGAAGAATGAGTTTAACATCGAACAATTTCTTAGCCGCAGACTAAAGCTGAAAGCCAATGACGAATTTGAAGTAGTCGAGTCTGAATAAAGGAGTGATACCACTTGAATGATTTGAAAGCAGTTTCTGCCATTGTAAAGACTATCCTGACACAGGAGCAACAGGCCAGAGACGATGACAATGTTTTGTATCTCATGGTTCTTCAGCACGTTTCCAACAGGAACAGCATTGATTTGAAGTCAATGACGGTTCCTGTTTTTCTTTTGAAAATGAAGGAATACGGCTTACCCGGCTTTGAAACGGTCCGCCGCAGTCGCCAGAAGGTTCAGGCGGACAATCCGGAACTTGCCGGTAGCGAAGCTGTTAGGCGTAAGAGAGCCAAAAAAGAAACCGTTTATCGGGAGTTTGCAACGAGCGAGGTGTGAAAATGACGATAGGACAACGCATAAAAAGAATCAGACAGCACAGAGGAATGACTCAGAAATACCTTGGTATGATGATGGGATTTCCAGAAAGCGCAGCTGATGTACGGATTGCTCAGTATGAGAGTGGAAGCCGAGTTCCCAAACCTGCCGTTATCAATCGGCTGGCCGCTGTGCTTGGCGTAAGTCCTGTGGTTTTTTCCCCTACGGTTTGCTTGTCCCGTGACGATATGATGCAGTCCATCTTTTGGATGGAGGAATTGAAAGGTGGTGGTGATATATATGATTGCATAAAAGAATGGGAAGCGATGAAAACAAAATACGATGCAGGTGAGATCTCCGCAGAGGAATACTTTGAGTGGAAACTCACCTATACAAGCTCTCCGCCCGGTTTACCGGAATAAACGGAGGGCTTTTTTCATTTTCAAAACAACTTAAGGAGGAAAATTTTATGGAATTCTTCAACAGCGCAGTGACCGTTCTGCAGACCCTCGTCGTTGCTCTTGGTGCTGGTCTTGGCATCTGGGGTGCAATCAACCTTCTGGAAGGTTACGGCAATGATAACCCTGGCGCAAAATCCCAGGGCATGAAGCAGCTGATGGCTGGCGGCGGTGTCGCTCTCATTGGTATCACCCTTGTGCCGCTGCTTTCCGGTCTGTTTGGCTAATCTGGCAAAATAGAAATTACTCAAAACAGGGGTGGATGGCTTCGGCTGTCCACCCTTTTCAATTAAAATCTAAGGAGGAAAAATTTTATGGAATTCTTTAACAGCGCAGTAACTGTTCTGCAGACCCTCGTCGTTGCTCTTGGTGCTGGTCTTGGCATCTGGGGTGCAATCAACCTTCTGGAAGGTTACGGCAATGATAACCCTGGCGCAAAATCCCAGGGCATGAAGCAGCTGATGGCTGGCGGCGGTGTCGCTCTCATTGGTATCACCCTTGTGCCGCTGCTTTCCGGTCTGTTTGGCTAATCTGGCAAAATAGAAATTACTCAAAACAGGGGTGGATGGCTTCGGCTGTCCACCCTTTTCAATTAAAATCTAAGGAGGAAAAATTTTATGGAATTCTTTAACAGCGCAGTAACTGTTCTGCAGACCCTCGTCGTTGCTCTTGGTGCTGGTCTTGGCATCTGGGGTGCAATCAACCTTCTGGAAGGTTACGGCAATGATAACCCTGGCGC
>CDZO01013556.1_pt1 | contig 47875 bp, 43 predicted proteins | sample 480641 | NCBI WGS metagenome assembly CDZO01 (sample SAMEA3182088, study PRJEB8094) | gut metagenome | biome: human; feature: gut; material: Stool; isolation source: human stools | place: Canada | collected 2013-02-05
AAAATATGCCGTGATACGGTCCAGTTCCACAAAAACGGCTACAATGAGGGGGACCGTAAGCTGGATAAGATTCTCACCAGCCGGTTTACAGGCTATCCCGTCATGATAGGAATGCTGGCCGTGGTATTCTGGCTCACCATCACAGGCGCCAATTACCCCTCCCAGATGCTGGCGGACGCCCTGTTCCGCCTCCAGGACCAGCTCACCAAAGCCTTCATGGCTGCGGGCGCCCCCCAATGGCTTCACGGGCTGCTGATACTGGGAGTCTACCGGGTCCTGGCCTGGGTTGTCTCGGTAATGCTGCCGCCCATGGCCATCTTCTTTCCTCTGTTTACCCTGTTGGAGGACTCGGGTTATCTGCCCAGGATTGCCTATAACCTGGATAAACCCTTTAAGAGCTGCCATGCCTGCGGCAAACAGGCGCTTACCATGTGTATGGGATTCGGATGCAACGCAGCGGGCATTGTGGGCTGCCGTATCATTGATTCCCCCAGAGAACGGCTTATTGCCATGATAACCAACAACTTTGTGCCATGCAACGGAAGGTTTCCGCCACCATACAAAGGGAAACAAAAATGTTCCTCGGCGCTGACAATGAAGAAACAGCCGAATTAATCATACCTATATATGGCTTTGAGGATTGGGCTTCAAAACTAAAGGCCTATCGTAAAAAGAACCATATCACGCAACAAGAGCTTGCACAGCTTATGGACGTAAATCATCTTACCATTCGCAGCTGGGAACAAAAACAAGCAAAGCCACCTTACAATGTATGGCGGCTTCACAAACACTTATTTGATGATTCCATCAAACTCACGTAATTTTAGGTTATCCAGTATTTTATCAATGACGGCTATCTTTTCATCGGTCGTTAGATTAGAACTGTTTAGCCTGCGTTCCACCACCTCTAAATGGAACTCATTGATTTTATCGGAAAGTGCGTGTAAATCCATATTGTCCGGAATATGGACAATAACATTCTGAACACAGTTCCTTTTCACTCACGCTCTCCCTTCGATAAATACCAGTCATTGTATGTTATGAAAATATCGGTATGTCCTATTACATCTTACGAAGCTGTTCCAATCCGGCACAGCTTCATTTTATGCTTTAATTCAGCACCAATCCCTGTTTCTGCCTCTCCTCCCAAAATATCCCACCGGACTCCGGTACCACATCCAAGCTGATTCCTAACGAGATGTCAACCGCCCTCATATCTCTATGATCTAAGTGTCCTATGTACTCCAACAGCCTTGACTTATCAATTGTGCGAATTTGTTCCAACATGATAATGGAATTCTTTTGCAGAACGGAATTCCGGTTAATAAATACGTGGGTCGGCAATGGATGCTTCTCCATCCGGCTTGTAACTGCTGCCACAATTACGGTCGGGCTGTAACGGTTTCCGACATCATTCTGGACAATGAGTACCGGACGTACTCCTCCCTGTTCACAGCCAACCACCGGACTTAAATCTGCATAGTAAAGATCTCCCCTGCATAACATTCTCTTCTCTCCTTCCTTTCTTCTTGACAGTTTCTGGCTTTCCATATAACGATATATTTCACCTGTGCCAATTGTCTGCGCCACTCTGACCCCACAATCAATATCTGGAGTGAAATAATATGGCAGCAACTGGTCCATTAGATGCTTGTCCATCCTCCTATCGTTCTCAATGCCAGGTCACGCAGCCGGCCATGACAGGCGGCCCCATGATCTGGCATCGAAATCACCTTCTTTACAAGTTATTCTGCGCTTCTATTCGACACTACTCCCGAAGCTTGTCCAGACAGATTATTGGAGCCGGACAGGGCAGCCAATCCGCCTGCCTGCAGCTAACAAACATCATAGGAGTTTCACCTCCGCCAGGTTCTCTGGCGGCCGCCCTTGCGTAGTCCCCGGCCAAGGGAGGCTGTGACTGGACGGAAGTATCATTATGGACTATCCGGGATTGTGGCGATTCAATCCGCCATGGATTGATTTTGAGACAGGTATTTGCTGCTCTTGCCTTAAACCTATAGAAAACGAATTACAGGTTATTTGACGGAATCCATATTCCACATGCAGTCACTGCGTACCCCTCTTGTCGCTTCTGCTCCTCGCATCCGAATAGCTAACGTAATGGATTGGCTGGATATGAAACTTTCAATGTACACCTGTAAGGGACTGATAAAATAAAATAGCCTCTACTATTTAAAAGCCGAAAAATACCACAAGTGATAACCAACTTTTTGAAAATAATAATAATAAGTTTTGATAATGATCTAATATTTGATTTTGACGGGTAATAATGGCATAATAAGGCCATAATTAAACCAGGAGGTGCGTTTATGCCACAAATTATTCCGATTAAAGATTTAAAGAATACTTCTGATATCTCTGATTTATGTCATACATCCCAGGAACCGGTTTTCATCACAAAGAATGGTTATGGCGATATGGTAATTATGAGTATGGAAACATATGAGAACACGATGTGGAAATCCAGCCTTTACCGCGGTCTGGAAGTTTCCGATGAGCAAATACGTTTAGGAAGAACTAAGGACGCCAGGGCATCCCTGGATGAGCTGAAGGATAAATATGGATTATAAGCTTCACATTACAGAACAGGTGGTTGAGCAACTGGACCGGTTCATCAGTTATCTTGTTTCCAATTTAAAAAATCCTCCCGCCGCCCGTAAGCTTCTATCTGAAATTGAAACTATTTACAGCTATTTGGAATCAGACCCCCATATCTACTCTCAATGTAATGATCCGTTTCTGCGGACGAAAGGCTACCACAAAGCAACTGTCCGTCATTTTCAATATATAATACTTTTCTTAATCGATGATGAAAACAGAATCGTATATATATCTGGGTTGTTTCGTGAATAAAAATTTTATGCCCAAAATTTGTAAATATGCTTGTCCACACAGGTTGATGAACTACCCATAGTATTCAGAATAAGCTGGCTTTCCATTATGAATCCCCTATTCCTTTCGTGCATTATATTTCAATACCACACCCACGCAGCCGTCTAAGAGCAGACGGCTGCGTAATCTGGCATTGAAATCACCCTCTTTCCAATTTATTCTGCGCTTCTATTCGACACTACTCCCCGAAGCCTGTCCAGACATTATACCTGGACGGGGCAGCCACCCCGCCTGCCTGCAGCTAACAGGCATCATAGGAATCCCACCTCCGCCAGGATCTCTGGCGGCCGCCCTCATTGCGTGGTCCCCGGCCAAGGGGGCTGTGACTGGACGGAAGTATCATTATAAGCTATCCGGGGTCATGGCGATTCAACCTGCTATAGATTGATTTTGAGACAGGATTTTATCGCTCTTACCTTAAGCACTTATAATGCTGTTCAACAGGAATAGCATCCCGCAGGCAGTCATTGCGTTCCCCTCATGTCGCTTCCGTTCCTCACGACCGGATAGCCAATGTAACGGATTGGCTGGATATGAAATTTTCAAGGTACAATCCGGGATAAAAATTACCCCCTCACTACTAGTGGTAAAAAAACGGCCTAGTGATAACCAAAAAAATCAAATTTCCCAAAGTTTTTTTAAATCGAATAATATTTTCTTTTTTCTCTTGTGAATTGCTGGCTGAGATATGCCATAAGACTTCGCCATATCACGTTCACTCATCCCATCGAAATAGGCGATTTTGATAAACTCCTGATCTTCTTCTGGTAATTGTTCAATACAACATCTTAAGTGTTCATATAGAACATGGTTAATTGCATCTTCTTCCACATGAACGGTTTCATCTGGAAGAGTTTCTTCCCCTACTATTTCATCTGTATCCATGTTACTATATGGAATTTCCTTATATATTGCTGCCATTCGCAACAAATAGTTTTCTCTGGACTTTTCCCTGTAAAACTCCATGTACATGTCTTTTGGTACCTCCATGACCGCGTCTCCAATTCGTATAGCATATACCGGCTGTTCCTTGCTTCTTGATTCTTCGTATAACTGATATTCTTCATATGTGACCTCTTTAAAAGTACTTTCTTCATGGATGTAATATCTAATTTTCCGCATATTGCATTCCTCCAATTCTGGAATCTCCATTGCTGCAAATCCAGAACTAGAGGTGGTGCTCTACATGGCGGTAACCGGTGAAACCTGAACAAAAAAAGACCATTACTTCCGTAAATACAAATGGAAATAACGGTCTTGATTTGATTATGATAACAGGAGCCACTGCTGTCGAAAAAAACAAAGTTACATCCAAACTTATGTAACTTACCCCAACCATAATTTAGACTGTGTATGCTGGTTGGATGATATCTGCAAGGTAATACTTCCACAAAGAAGTTCTGCCTTATACCATCAGCCCCTTATCCTGGCAAGCAGGATTGTACACAGACGTCTCTCCTTATCCATTTCTGACAAAGAGATTCATCAATACCCGTTTCAGTCCAATATCTTTTCTTCCTGTCATAAAACATATTAATTTACAGTTATCTCCTGTCAGCATTTGCGTTTCACCTCCTCCACTCATTCGCTGATTTATCTGATGGTAATTAATAAATCATATAAAAACAGCCGCTTACATTATTTCTTGTGTAAGAGGCCGCTTAATTTTTAAACCTTTTATTTGAATCAAATTATAAAACCTTGGTAAAATCATTTTACCATACAATGTTTACAAGAATATTACTTATTTCCTACTTTTTCCATATGTTTGTTTTCTCTTCCTACGAAACATATAAGAGACTAAAATATCTATCCCCTGGGCACCTCCTTCTCCCACTGTCTGCATCACATAAACTTTCCATAACGGCAGAACGGTCTCAACTTCTCTGGCAGATATAGAAAAAAACAAGGGGAAATCATTTCCTATGGACTTCCTCCTGTTTTTTGAAGCATATGATTTTTCTTTTATTTATAAACTCGCTCTTAGTCAAACAAATAACTTCCAGTCCACTCATTCTGGATTTTTCTATACAGCTTATTTAAGTATCTGCTGTTTTACCTGTTACACTTTCTCACAACGGGTAATTCGCTAACTAGGCATCCTGGCATCAATATCAAATACTCCCACCTGTTTGCTGTTGATATGCAGGTGCATCTCGATTTGCCAAAGTGAGTACTATTTTTTTGGAAATGTCAAACCTCATTATCTATTTTTATTGCCAATCTTAGTAGAATATATTTCTTTGTTCTATTTAACCCCCGGCAATTTAAGGCTAATTTCCTTCAATAACGGATATGAGATTGCCGCCTTCGTCATAGTATGTCGTTCGTATAACTGTGTATTTATCTTTACCTCCTATCGGATCGAAGCCGCCTTTGCCATAGTACTCCTCAATTCGCTCCGTTTTTCCTTCTAAAAAAGGACCCTTGTATTCATAATAATGCACATAGGTTTTCAGCCATCCATCAACATGGGCAACATATTTTACATTGTCTCGTTCTACGATATACTCCTCATTCGCAAAGGCAAATATGGTCATAGGGATTATTACACTTCCTGATACTGATACTAAAATCACGAATATACAGATTAGAACGTTCTTTAGTACCGATTTCCTGATTTTCAAAAGAAGTTGTATCACTCCGGCTATGAACCCAGTTGCTAACATCAGAAGAAACAGAATCAGAACCCATTTTCTAAATACAAGATTAAACATGTTCAAAACAATACAAAATACAATATATATTAGGACCAGGATTATTGTATCCAACAGTATTATCATTGGAATATACTTTTTTATCCTTTTCACAAGTATTGGTCTCCCTCATCTTCAAATTCCGAATTAACGCGCTGTTTAGCTCATCAATAAATAGGAATTTATCGTCTCCAGAAGTCGTCTCGTTCATCACCGCGATAAAAGAATGCCACAAACTGTTCATAAATTGCCTCTGTCTACCAATTCATCAATACATCTAAAGTTTTAGTTCTGGAGCATCCTGCTCTAATTCATTCTCCTGCTGCATTTTATAATCCGGTATTATATTATGATAACGATTCAGTTGATACTTTAATACTTTCACACCTCTGGAAACAGGTTCCTTCTCTAAGACAGTCTGTAATTTTTCATAATCAATCATCAACCCGATTCCTGCCTCACGGGCCTGCATCTCTAAACTGGCTGAAAATGGCTGACCATATACTTTTTCAAGATTCTCTTCCACTGTTTCTTCGTCGAAACGATCCCAGTCACTTAACAGTGAATTTCCATTATCAAAAATAGGCGCCGCTTTATAAACTCCCGTCGATGCGTCCACAATTAATCCCAAATTATTAAAATGCCTGTCTGTATTTAAAGTAAGCATATCCAGAGCCAGTATTTGTGATAAATACATTGAGCAATCCCACCCTGTATTCTCTAATACAAACTTTCTAACAAAGCCAATGCGGTCTGCCACCTCTGATATTAAGCGTATTCTCTCCTGCAGACTTTCCCCAGTGAGCAGGTCATACAGTCTCTGGAAGCTCAGGAATGATTCGTTTTCTCTAATAAAACTTTTTGAACGGCATCCCGCCCTTCCATTAATCGTGCATTGTTCATATTTAACATAACTATCAACATTAGAGCACTCCAGCACCTTTGAGACGAGATATTCCGAGTAACCTTCATATCCCAGATTATTTACTTTATACCAAAATTCTTTCTCATAATACTTGGGCTGTGTTCCCTTTGAACTCCCTTGTACCATCACCAAGGCCTGTGGACTCAGCACGTATTCTTTTACACTCATCTCACTTTCACATCCTTCCATGTTATCGTCTCACCTGGAAACCGAATCCAAAACAAATCTTCGTATGTAACTCCATGTGTAATCTTCATCCATTTCCATGGATTATTATAAGTAAGACCGGCCTGATTAAGTATCTCCTTAAGGTCACTGCGTCCATCCTCGTAGCATCGGTCCTTCAAAAAATTGTAAACCCGTTCCAAATCTAATTTATTACCACAAAATGGCTGCCTGATACAATCCGGTATCAATTTTTGAATTTCCACCTTCTTCTTATCTTCTGATAACCTTACTATCGCTACCGGCTCATCCTTATGCATCACAGTGAATTCCATATCTCGTTCTCCCTATACATCCAAGTCTGGCAATCAGACAGCACAACGCTTCTGATAACATTATAAACGGTTTTTCCCGTTCCGGTATGTGTTTATTCCAAGTATTTTGTGGCTTTCGATGAAAACCGGTCTCCGCCCTATGACCTTGCTGTTCAGCCATATCCCTCTTTTACAATTCTTTCAAAATAGTCATTAACTTTTTCATTACTTTTTTGTTTATGCCCCCTCTCTCTTCTCCTCGTATCTACATTTTTACCTAACAGAATATATTTGCTGACTTTTTTCTGTGTTTTCTATATAATTCGATTTCGTCTATTATAACTAAGTTTAAAGTAAAGTGCAACATCTACGCAAGAACATCTGTTCTTTTATATTCTCCCATCGTTACTGTTCAGACCCCCCATTTAGTTATTGTATAAAATGCTATTTTAAATATTTTATTTTATGCTGAATTTAGAATAGAGAAAGGAAACGGCACCGTCGTTTCCTTTCTCTATTCTTTAGCCGGTACTTATCCACATAAATGAGCTGTTTGAAGCTGACTATTGCCGATAAAGCTTCTGCTTTAGGACGTGTTTTCAACGGTATTGCTATCTTTTTCCACAGTCAAAATGCCAGTATAGGCAAACCATTGGATTCGCTTTTTCCGGCCGTTTCTGATATACTTTCCATAGAAAGTGAGGCCCAGACATGCAGCGGAATAATGAAAAGAAAACTTCCAGCAGGGATAAGCTGATTGCCGCCCTGGAAACGGAGATTGAACAGCAGAATGAGATGATCAAAGTCCAGGCTGAGACAATTAAGGTTCTGAAGGAACACAATCGGGAACTGACTAAGATACTTGACAAGGTATTCAGGCCCTGATTAGGAGGCAGCTTATATGAACCGTTTTTTTGAAATCATCACATCTCTTGAATACCGGCTTAAAGCAGCCAGTGCAGAAGCAGCGGCTTTTAAGTCTGGCAAAAAATATCTGGACATGCAGGAAAAACACGAAAAAACGGTCCGCTCCTTTGAGCGCAGGATTAAGGAACAGGATAAAGAACTCGCCGGGGCCCGCCGTGAGATAATCACGGTCCGGAACCAATGGTTTGAGGTGTTCGGGGATCTGGAAAAGGAATTCAACCAAAAACGGTCGGCAGCTTTAAAAGAAATAGAACAATTAAAAAAACGGCTGTTCAAAACGCAGGGCCAGCTGGATGAGGCCCTGGATAAAGTAAAGGAACAGCGTCTTGAACTTTACAAACTGAAAACGGAATTGGAGGAGGAAAAAGGCAGGAACCTCCAGTTAAGGGCCCAGATGAACCGTGATTATGAAAATTCCTCTCTGCCCTCCTCTTTGTCTGTAAAACACAAAAAAATACAAAACAGCAGAGAAAAAACAGGCAGGAAACCCGGCGGGCAGCCCGGACATGCCGGACACAGCCGCAAAAAACAGGTTCCTACCACGGCTCCCGTCCTTTTACCGCCGCCACAGAAAGTTGTGGAGGACCCTGATTTCAAAAAAACATCAAAATTGATTGTAAAGCAGCTGGTCAACATGCATGTGCAGCTGGAAGTAACCGAATATCAGGCTGACGTTTACTACAACTCAAAAACAGGGGAGAGGATCCATGCCGAATTCCCTTGCGGGATTGTGGATGATGTCAATTACGGTGGGAGCGTGAAAGCCTTTTTGTTTTTGCTCAACCATGACTGCTGTACCTCGATTGATAAAAGCAGGAAGTTTCTGTCAGATTTAACGGAAGGAAAACTGAATCTATCGAAAGGCATGGTGAGCAGACTCAGCCGGGATTTTGCCTGTAAAACGGAGCAGGAACGCAGAAAGATATTTTCGGACCTGCTGCTGTCACCCGTGATGCATACAGACTGTACCAACGCAAAGGTGAACGGAGCAAGCGCCTATGTATTTATATGCGCGTCCCCTGATGGGAAGGCCCTGTATTTTGCACGTAAAAAAAGGGGGCACGAAGGTGTAAAGGGAACGCCGGTGGAGACATACCAGGGAATTCTGGTTCATGACCATGAGTCGACCTTTTTCAATTATGGAACGGACCACCAGGACTGTCTTGCCCATATCCAGCGCCAGCTCAAGGACAGCATTGAAAATGAACCGGACCGTACGTGGAACAAACAAATGCATACCCTGCTCCGTGAGATGATCCATTACCGGAACAGCCTGGAACCAGGGAAGGGCTGCGATAAAGAGGAAATCGCAAAATATGAAGCGCGCTACGACCAGATCGTGGAGAAGGCAAAGGAGGAGTACGAATACATACCAGCCACCGAGTATTATAAGGAAGGATATAATCTTTCGATCCGAATGGAGAAATACAGAGAAAACCATCTCCTGTTCCTTCATAATCTCCAGGTGCCAGCTACCAACAACGAAGCCGAAAGGCTGTTGAGAGGGTACAAACGAAAACAGAAGCAGGCCGTGACATTCCGGAGTTTCGAGAGTATCGATTATCTCTGCCAATGCATGAGCATGCTGGTTATGATGCGCCAAAAGGAAGACGTGAATCTATTTGACAGAGTATCCCAGATATTTGGATAAAGAAAACCGATGGTTGTAACTGAATTCAGTCTACACCATCGGTTCATTCATTTCAAGTTGACGTCTGAACAGTAACGTTTCACCAAATTAAACCCAGTAATCACAATTGTTAGATATTGACAATTCTTTCGTTCTAATATCCCGTCTTTGACAGTTAGACTGACAGAAAAACCGCTGTAGCCCTTGAAATATAGGCATTACAGCGGTTTTTTTGTATGTTTTGAAGTATAGTAATTTATTCCCTTCCCTTGCTTTTTTTCTGGATTGTTTTCATTTGGCTCTTTGTTAGAAATTCATAGTCTGTGTGAAAGCCACAAACATTGTGAAGTTCATCTGTAATCCGTTCCCTCTCATACAAAGGTACAAATCCCTGTTCTTGAATCTCTGCGAAGTTCAGGGCTCTTAAGGTATTCAAAATCTCTTCGCAGGTGTATCGGTAGCCAAGCCGCTTTTCCAAAATTCGATAAGAAAGCAGGGCAAGAAAGCAGATAAGGAAATGGGCCGTGATCCGGTTCTCCTCCTGAAGATAAATGGGCCGTGCGGAAAAATCCGTTTTCATAATCCGGAAGCACTCTTCTATCTGCCAACGGCCTTCGCTCACTTTTAATATGCCGCTTACATCATCATCCAACAGATCGGTGCAGACTGCATAGAGTCCATCGGATTGAGCTTCGGATTCAATCTTTTCTTCATCGAGGAACTTATGGATGCCGGCAGCCTCTCCGTCCTGAGTCACTGCCATGGTCCCGATGAATCTTGCTGGATCGTTTGGGTTACGGCGTTCCTTCTTTGTCTTTCCGGAATCAATCATCTTCTGTGCGTGTTCAACCTGACGGCTGCGGAGCGTTCTCTGATAGCGGGCATATTTGGGTGAGTAGGTGATAATCAGGCGCTGATGGAGTCTTTTAGTCGTATAAGGCTCATCTTTATAGTAGAGGCCTGTGTCATCCTCCGGAATCAGGCTGATATCTATCGGTTTATCATCAGAAACACGTTTGAACCCCTGTTTGTTCAGCACCCATGCCCGGTCCTCGGCCGGAAGTTTTTTAATGGACTGAGTCACGATATAAGCCCGTTCTCCCATATGGTTGTATGCACGGTTATCTTCAGAAGCCAATCCTGCATCGCTGCAGTAGATAAACTTCTGGCAGCCAAATTCGTCAAGAACCTTCTGCTCCAGCGGCTTTAAGGATTTCTGCTCGTTCGTGTTCCCGGGGAAAAGAGAGAAGGCCAGGGGCATCCCATCCCCATCCATGAACAATCCCATCTGAATGATTGGGTTTGGCCGGTGTTCTTTGCTCTTGCCGTACTTTTTGCTGCCATTCTCCTGTTCGATTTCTAAATAGTAATTCGTACAGTCATAGTAGAGGATCTTGTCGTTACGCTCGCATAGGAAGTGGCTGTTTTTATAGACTTCTGATTGGATAAAGTCACACTCGCTGCCAAGAACATCCAGGGCGCGATAGACATCATGGAGTTCGTAGGATGGTTTCTCCAGGAATTCAGAGGCTAGTTGAAAGGAGGCCCGTTTGCTCACAGGTTCCAGAAGCCTTGCGTAGATCAGATCGGAAAGGATGGCATTCATATCGTATTGGAACTTATACCTGGCCTTCAATTTGCGGCAGATCTTGTTCATCTGCAGGCCGTAGTATATAGCCTGAGGGAACAGATAGCCACCTCTGAAGAAGGTTTGCTTCTTATAATCCAGCTGCCGGTCTGCGTGGAAGGTGATCTGAACGGACTTATTTTTAAGTTCTTCCTTATACTTCAAAGTTTCCAGCCTTGCTTCTTCCTTTGCCCATGCCATCACATCGTCCCGGGTTGGGCCATGGTCTTTCAGAAGCTCAGATAAGGTTCCGAGTTTCCGGATGACAACAGAGGTGCTGGTCCCTTTGTCATTGATAAATCCTTTAGTTATGTAAAAAGACTCAGAATGTTTGGATTTAGAAGTAGTCACTCTCATGGGAAATCCCTCCTTACTTCTAATTATATAATATATTGCAATAAATTACAATAAAATAAAACTAAAATTTTGACATAAAAAATACAGGTTATTCAATGCCTGCGAGGTTTTTTTTCTCTATTCAACTGTCAAACTCCCGCCTACACCATCGGTTCATTCATTTCAAGTTGACGTCTGAACAGTAACGTTTCACCAAATTAAACCCAGTAATCACAATTGTTAGATATTGACAATTCTTTCGTTCTAATATATAATTATTTTAGCATATTTATAAGTATTCACATAAAACAAAGAGGCGAATTTATGGTAGTGTTAAATGATTTATGAAAAAGGCATACCTCTTACCATCCTTTTGGACCATTATATTTATGCTTCGCAAATTCCTGTAAGCCTGAATTTAACGGGCTTTTAGTTGGAGCTTGATAGCGCTTTTGAAGCAAAATAACGGGGCATTAAGAGGGGGATAGTTTTTTTGGGATAAAACCACCCGGAACCCTTAATTTTATTGGGGGTGTAGCCAATTTGAGTAGATAAATACTTAACACTACCAAATTTATAAGACCAGGGAGGTACGGAAATGAAAAAGATATTTTCTATGGTAATAGCTCTTGTTATGTTGTTAAGTTTTCCAGCGGTAGTTTTTGCAGCATCTAAAGATGAACGTAAGTTAATTGAAATTCATGTAGAGAATCAGGATCAGATAATGGAATTTTATAATTCTTCAAAATATAATCCTGATTACCGCTATTCATTCATTTATCCAAATCCAGTACAACCTCGAACTCTTTGTCCTAAATGTGGGAACAACACTTATAAAGGGTATACTGAAGATTTGGAATGGGGGATTGACCCGATGCCCTGTCCTAATCCGTCTCCAGTAACATCGGACATGGTTACGAATTATCATCACAATGTCTGGTCGGCATGCGATACATGCGGATACAAAACCTCTAAAACTTTCCAGGGGATTCAATTGCTGAGAATCGAATGTTACGTTGAGAGTTGGGATTTAGTTGTTTATTGGGCCAAGCCAGGAAACAGTTTGGCAGCTGGGGATGACGTGCACGAACTCATGTCAACATGGGGCTATTGATTAGGAGATTGCAGATGTTGATTATATGAAACGGTTGATATTCGTATTTCTTGCTGTTGGCGTGCTCGGTTTGCTTTGCTTTGTTTTTATCTTCAAAAAGGACGTTCTACCTCAACCAACTTTCCCGTTAGATGAGGATGTTATTATCGTAGCATTAGAAAAATCTGGGTTGCCAGGAATTCTTTCCGAATCGGAAACTACTTCTTTGGCTGAAGGGCGAAAAATGCATATTGTGCGCAGCCCAATGATAACTTATTCAGATACAATTAGTACAGAGGAAGCCTCTGTTGATCCCAGCACAAGATTGTTAATTGCGGGTATTACCTCTATAACTATCGAGGGCGAACGGGTGTTAATTACAGTATTTGATCAGATAGATGTCTCAGATCAAATGTCGTGGGAGGACTGGAAACAACAAATTATATTCGCTACGTTACTTTATGGTGGTTTCGAGGATGAAGAGCAGGTTTATCAGGCTTTTGCAGACAAAGAACTTCCATATGGTGAAAATGTATTTCGACGATGGGACGCTCAGCTATTGGGAGGTTACTGTACGGTGACGTATCGTACCTCTAACGAATCCAGTAATCCAAAGCAAAAACGGCATGCTTGGATGGGTGTAAATATCTATGAATCTCAAGCACTCTATCAAAGGCTTCAAAAGCCCACTACACAGGTCGTACCGTAGTAAATAATGGGAGATTCAATAACCAGCTTAATAGTCTAAAGGGGCTGTCCTGAAAACGTAAATCAGAGATAACCTATAAACAAACATTCTAAATAAGCTCGCCTTTTGGCGGGCTTATTCCTTTACCCGTGATAAAATTTGAGAGAATTTATTTCGGCTGAATGATTACATCTACCCCTAACTTTTCTAATGAACGTAGATTCCTTTTTATTAATTTATCATGTTGAATATTCGTATAGTAATCTGCCCCTAAATCGCAGTAAGGAACTTTTTCTTTTAGCATATGATAAATGGCTGTTAACATTGTATGGGCGATCGCTATTAACGCTCGTTTCCCTCCTCTTCTTGCTGCTATTCGTTGGTATCGCGAATATAAGTAGCTCTGTTTATTTCGTATGGCTGCACAGGCACATTCCACTAAAGTTGCTTTCAAATATTTATTCCCTTTTCGGATTCGGCTGCTCATTTTTTTGCCGGCACTTTCTTTGCATTCTGGTACAAGACCTGCCCATGAACTAAAACGGGATTCATTTTGAAAATGTTCCATTTCTACTCCTGTTTCTGCAAGAATTCGTTCTGCACTTTGTCTCCCAATTCCTGGAATTGCATCCAAATCCTCAATCGCCCAATTTATGGAATCTGTTTTTTTTAATATCTTCATCTAAATCCATGATTAAAGAGGTAAGACTTTCTATATGCAAAAGTTGATGTTTTAACATTAGTTGTTGATGTTCTAAAACCCGGCCATGCAGAGCCCTGCGTATTTCTTCAAGCTTATCTCTGGCCCGCTCTTTTGTTAAATCACTTAAAACAACGGGATCTGTTTCTCCAGATATAATTGCCTTTAAAATGACCATCCCGCTTTTTCCGCTAATATCAGTAATAACACTGCCTAATTTAATGTTACAGCCTTCCAGCACAGCTTGGATTCGGTTTAATTCACGGGCACGTTCTTCTATCATTTCCTGACGGTAACGGGTTATTTCCCGCAATTCTCTCTGTTCCCGATTTGGTATATAACTTGCTTTTACTAATCCATGACGTACCAAATCAGCAATCCATTCTGCATCCTTCACATCTGTCTTGCGTCCAGGAACACCTTTGATATGCTGTGCATTAACAACCATAATCGGGATATACTCCTCTTCAAATATGTTATAAAGTGGTTTCCAGTAGGAACCCGTACTTTCCATGGCAGCCATTTCACAACCGGTTTCTTTCAGCCATGAAACCAGTTGAAGGATATCTTCCGTCATCGTTGAAAACTGACGGATTTCTTTTTTTCTGACACTCGTAAAAACACAGGCCACCATCATGTTTTTGTGAATGTCAATCCCACAACACCGCTTATACAAAACTTCCATAAAACAAACCTCCTTCGCATAAGCCGATGCAGCTCCTTGCTAAACTGTTGGCTGTCCTGCGTCCTCATCAAACTACGATGGAAACAAAAAGTGGTACACCTAAGGAGCTGAAAATCAGTCTGTCGCACGGGCTTGAAAACACCAATCCCCTTCCGACTTTATTCGGCACCTTAAGTATACCACGACATAGCGTATAGCCAGTATCCAGTTTTCATTGATTGTGGTGAGATTCTCTCATGATTGTCTGCCGCCGTCACAATCTATTCTCCCTCATTACATGCGCCGGGCATATAAGTCAAATTTGACCTGCCATTCGCCGTCCTCTGTTACCGTAACATCCTGCCAATGGAACCGATCATCCTCGATTTTGGCAAAGACCCATTTTCTCCGTTCCTCCTCTATGTTTGTAAGAACGAGCATACCGTCCTGCTTTCGCGCTTCCAGCCGCATAATCCTTCCTGTATAGCAATAGGCCACATCCCAGGCGTGTGTGCCCGGGTTATAGACCCGAAGTGTCGTTCCGCATTCAAAGCCGGGCAGGACGATTACATCCTGTACCGCCATTCCCTCAAGAACCCATGAAAAATGCCATTCGCCTTTAATCATGTAGGAAGTGCTGTTATCAACATAGTCGATGTCCCAGCTGCCAATCAGCTTCCCGAAAAAATCAAATTCCTCGGGCAACGCTTCATTTTTTGCCCCACTTGTCAGCGCTTTATAAAAATGATTCATATGTAGTTCCTCCTGCTGCAATAAGCTATTTTCTGAACTAAAATTAAAGAATGCCTGCATGCTGTTGGCGGGCGTATTCTTTGAGACCTGCCATGTCCTTTTTTTTGAAGTAGAGCTTTTCTATCTCCCGATTGTGCCCCACGACTATATCGCGGTGCTTCTCCATCAACTGCTGCAAAATATAATCGACTGTCTTTTCACTTATGGAGATGTCTCCGCCTTTCCCGTTTGCATAACGCACCATCAAACTGGTGTCTGTTTTAATGACGGCATAGACCCGCGTTACCGTTTTATACGCCCAAACCACCTCTTGAAGAGGAATCACATTCGCGTAGCCGGAACCGTTGATATACGCGATGATATATTGCTCATCCATTCGGCACCAGTCGCGCAGCTGCTCGCCGCTTTCCCACGTCTTCCTGAGCCGCTCCAGCACTGCCTCCGGCTCCTGTGTGGTGCCGGCATACCTTCTCAGGCTTTTTACAAATACTTTTTCAGGATCCTCCTTGATTTTACGCACCAGTGCGGCAAGCGTAAGGACGAAGATTGAAACGCTGAATATTTCCCCGTACAATTTCATGTCCGCGGGCGTTACGGAGCTGCCCTTTGCCAGTTCATCGGCCAGGGGAAACAGATCAAAGAAAAAAACACTGAACAGTGCGGCTGCGAAGAGCAGCACGCAAACCATCAGCAGTATCATTTTTTGATTGCTTTTCTTCCAATTATCATACATTTAATTTTCCTCCCACAATTTCCACTAAGCCGTTCCTTATCTGTGGAAAAGATCTGACTCCTATTAAATCAACTCTCCTGCCTATATATTATATTCAAGTTTAGTAGGGAGATTATCCCAAAGCTCTGCTCTTGTCCTGCTCCTTCTTAAATATTCCAATACTTTTACATCAGGATATACAGTATAACTGTCTGCCTCTCCCATATGGGGGCCAATTCGATATGTAAGCTGTTCCTTTTTGATAGAAAACTGTGCGTTCACATTACATTTATTTCCTCTTGCATCAAGCCGTATCCATTTTTATATGCTGCTTTAATAAACGCCACTCATTATCTGCCTTTTGAAATAATGTAACAGCCAGCACGGCATTCGCTTCGTTATTATAATCAATTACATCATCATTCTTTAGATATTCATCCATTCTATTTGAGTATTGTATTATAGTCATTTTCCCTTAACCTTAAGCCTGATGTATCCTCCGATAAAGGTCTGCTGCCTTCTGCGGGTTCTGAAATGCATCATAGTTATTCCCCTCAAACGTGAAACGCCGGGCAGTAATACTTCCGGGATTTCTGCTGGTTAGTGCCTCCACGAACTCTGTTCCTATATCAGGTTTGCATTTCACATACAGCATATTTCCATCACTCTTAATGACGAAAACACCAGGGTCATAACCGGGAAGCGCAGACTCTTCATACCAGATGACAGCCATATCTGATATCCGCATGACTCCATGATAAAGCCTGTCTGGCAGCCGCAACCAGTTTTTAGTCAAAAAGCCAACTTTTATAAAGTCCTTCTCTTTCGTGGGCTGGGGAGTCAAAGACAGCAGAAGCGAATCTGACCTACGGCATTCCCCGTAGAATTCCATAATTTCTTCTGTACTGTAGCCGCTGTCTTTGGCGGTCATCTCTGCAACGGAGGCGCCGGTTTTGGTTATTAGTTTTATGCCGAATCCGGTTAGGACGATGCCCAGAAGTACACAGCCGATGGTAACTGCTATCCATATCATATCGCTTTCATAGATAATATGTAGCAGCAAATGGTTAAGCACTCCCAGAGCCAGCGCCCCAATCCCCAGGATTAAAAGACCGCCCCCCTCGTTTTTCATTTTACTCTTTTTGGTCAGCTCCTCCTCAGACCACAACAGTTCCGTTTCCCATACTTTTGTCATTGGTGTAATCATATTCATACCCTCTCTCTTCATAGTGTTATATGACTTTATTTCAAGTGTCCCCCTCAAGCCATCTATTCGCTGAACGGAAACATTTGAGTTAGTCCCATACAATTTCTATACACTTAAAATTTTCTGGAATTGATGGTATGCATGAATAAAGGTCCAATTCTGAAGGCTCTATTTCAATTACACCGTCAGAACATAACCATTTGCAATTAACCATTTTTTCCAATTCGGACAGCTGCATGCTCGTACATATTTAGATTGAGTCTCCCGCAAGAGTTAATAGAGGAAAGCGTTCCTCATCTTCTAATATTTTTTGAATTTACTTAACTCGATCATAGCCACAGCCTTCCTTTCAAACTCCCGGCAGATCCAGCCTGCCCTGCCAATTCTGCTTTCCCAGTTCTGTAAACTGGAAGTCAGCATCCCAAACAACCCTTGACATAATCCAAAGGCACATCCATCCTATCTGCGACCTGTTCCGCCGTCATTCCATTCTGGAAAAACCGCTTAACAACCATTGAAATATCCTCGGCAACCTCAATAATATGATGATCCGGGTCATAAAAACGGATAACCTTTTGTCCCCAACTGTGCTCCAGCAGTTCATGAACATACTCTATATTGGCTGTCTGTAGCTTTTTGTGAAACCCATCAATATCAGAAACTTCAAAATATAACTCTCCGGCATTATTTTTCAGATTGACTTCTTTACCATTAATAAAATAACTCCATGTATCGAGTGTCTGCAAAAATAATCCGCCTTCCAGCTGAACATTGGCGCCGAAATCGCCTTCCACATTCATTCCCAGTATATCATGATAAAATTTTTTGCTTTCTTCCATGTTCTTTACCGCAATCAAGGTACCCTTGTACATTTGAATAATCCTCCTAGACTTAATCAGAATTGTGATTTCCTTACAATACTGAACGAAAGGTTTCATCCGATTTATCAGTTAAAACATAACGGCTGCCCCCGATATCTAATAACTCAAAGCCACATGATAACAGTGTCCTTTCAGACGCCTTATTCTTCTTATCTATGTCCGCGGTTACTCGCTTGGCATCCGGAAGAGAAAACACCATATTTACAAGTGATGTAATCATTTCCTTACCCAAACCTTTTCCGAGACAGGCTTCTTCTCCTATGAGGTAGTCAATGCCGTAAGATCCTTTTATTGGCAGTGTTCCAAAATCCTCCTCTCTGCTGTCCTCGCATCTATAATATTGGCATAGTCCAAACGGGTGACCCTCCCACAGTACAATGAGGTGGATCAACCATTTGAATTCCCCATTGCGCTCTTTCAGTTCATAGAGCCAGTCATTGATGGAAACCCCAAGATGCGGTATTTCATACCACTTTTTTACATGTTCCTTATTTAGCCAAACTTCTACCAGCGATATATCCTCATCGTTTAACAATCTTAGCTCTAACATCAGCACCTCCTGCCAAAGGCATTAAAACAGTCTTTTTCCGTCTGAAATATCTATACCAAGTTCTTTTGCCATACCGGTCTGCTTATATGGATTGATTTTTTCTATAATGCCGTCATGCCGGAAAAGGGAGCCTGTGTTCTTAAACCAGAAAGTCACGCCCGCCTGCACGCATTGCTCCCGGATGTTCAACACCCACTTGTAATCGCACTCTCTCGCTGCCCGCCCCGTTTCGCCGCCAACGGTAACATGATCCACTCCATGAAGATAGGGGGCCAGGTCGATTGCTTCCAGAAGCGGAGCGCAGGCAATGAACCGCCGCTTCATCGGATAAGATAAAAACAGGGGGAGCCGGTAATCAGCCAGCGCCTGGTTTTCCACTGTGCAGCCGATGTTCACATTGTCATAGCCCTCCCCCCAGTCAGAGGGGAGGGATACCGGAAACCGGTCAATCCGCTTGGTTAGAATCAAGAAATCAATGTCTGTCCGTTCCCGGATCATGGCCCAGACTTCTCCCCGCCATTCGTCCGCTTCGGGCAGGAAAAAGTCAGTGGCAAAGCAGGTGGCGAGGATCTTATCCCCTTTGATGTTGTATTCGCCCTTTTTATTTCTCCTGATAGGCCAGTCGAATTTATCCGTTTTCAGAATCGTATTCTGACCATAGCGTTTGGCATATGGTCCATAAAAATAGCAGTTTGCACAGCCGTCACTTATCTGGTAACAGCCTGTCCACGGTTCCCAATTCATAGGCAGCCTCCTAAATGTTTTGTATTGGTAAGAAGCAGGGGCGATCCAGTTCGACGCTGAATCTCCCCCTGATGTTACTTCTTCTTTTTCGGCTTTGGCGCAGGCAGCTCATCACAGGTGGCCCGGATGAATCGCGCCATTCGTTCCTGATTGTCTACGCTGTCGATGATAAAATGCGGCTTAGCGCCGGTGTAGGGCGCAGCCTCCTCGTAGTCTGAACAGAGGGCCGCGCCTGCCTCAGTCTTCTTCACGAAAAACTGGTTGTCACAAATTACTCCAATCACTTTGCCGTCACAATAAACGCCGTATTCCCCAAACATTTTCTTATAGGTTATGCTCCCGGCACCGCTGATCTGATCACAGACATATTCTACAAATTCCAGATTTGAAGCCATAAAATCACCTGCCCTTCGCCCAGCATTCACATTGCTTAATCCGTTTACCACCGTCGCCCTGCTCTTCGTCATAGGCAAACTGTTTTAGAATGGCGCAGGGGAATTCACTGCATTGCCCACAGTACTCATGCCCCTTGTCTTCGCAACAGGCTTTTACAGGGCAGCTGTCGCCCCAAAATGGCTTCTCAATATGTATACAGCCGTTGCATCCCATTTGTTCCTTGTATCCGCACTCTCTGCACAGGATCCCACATCTCGATTCAATCATAGCACAAACCTCCATTTTCTCTTTAGAATAACATATCAAACAAGTCATCTGAGTGTCATGTTTTCTGTTGCTATATTCATATGTGCGGATACGACGATTGCGGCTTGGCACAATGCTATCCAGCCAACAGCCCGGCACTGGTTACTTTGCTGCCTTAGGGCTTCTGTGTAACCAATTACAGCAAAACTCTAAGCAGTATTGTTCAAGATTATCAGCTACTTTATCCGGAACGGAGAATACGCCTATTTCATTGTCTGCACTTAACAATATGTTCTTCATATAATTCCTTTGCAAATCATCATGATTTCCCGCCAGGTTTCCTACCCGATAATCTGAAAGTTGCAAGAGACAGTTGAGTATTAACCCTGCCGCAGCCGTTCTATGATACTGTCCCTTGCGATCCCCCGGTACAGAAGCACGGGAATTATCATTGTCAGCAAAATCAAAAACGGGTATACAACCAACATCGGCCAGAAAATGAACCGGTAGGTGAAAAACCAGATCCCGGCGGCGATGGTTTGGATAGCGATGGCGGAAAAAAGCGTGCCAATCACAGCCGAGGCAATGATTGTACCAGCGGCATAATATACGCCCTCCCAGGTCAGCATCCACTTAAGCTGTTTTCCAGTCATGCCGATGCTCTGCAGCATGGCAAACTCCTTGCGGCGGGTAATGATGCTGGTCAGAACCGAGTTGACAAAGTTTGCAATCCCGATAAAGCCGATGATCATGCTCAACGCGCCGCCAATGGTGACAATCAGGGAGGTCAGGTCGTGGAAGGAGCGGATATAGGTCTCTTTCGAGTCATAATTCATTCTGGGCTCCACATCCTCCACATAGCTGCTTAGGAATGCCTCCATGTCCGCCTCTGCTCCGTCCTTGACGTTAAAGGGATAGCTGACCATGTGTGGGTTCCTGCAAAGAGGAAGAAATTGTTCGGTGGGCAGATAGAAGCGGGCCTCTCCGGTGTTGCGGGTCGTATCGGTGTTTTCGTTGATCCGTACCTTCGCCATCACCGTCAGGTCAAAGGTACTGTCAAGAATGCGGTTTAACCCGTCCTTCGTTACATGATGGAACCGGAGAGTGTCACCCGGCTGGATGGCCGGATTGTCGATGACGTTTCCCTTGTCGTCGCAGGCCAGTCCATAGAGTACATAGCCTCCCCTTTTCATCGTCTCCCAGTCAATGCTTCCCTCCACCGCTTCCATGGACTCCAGCAGGAAGTCGTCCGCACCGAAAAACTGGACATAAGGATTCCCCTTTTCGTCCTTGTTATAACTGGACACGGCCCCGCTCTCCGCGGAGAAGGCCTCCTCCAACGTTCTTGTACTGTACAGGCCGCCGCCGTCTAAATAGGCCTCATGCTGCCTGACTGCCTCCACAAAGGAGGTTGTCAGTTCCATTTTGCTGGTCTCAAACTTATAATTGAAGTAGTCGGCGGTAGAGATAACAAAATCCTTGTTGACGAACTTTGCCACATACTTTTCAATATCAAAGCCTCTTGACAGAGTGAACACGGTATGAAACAATACCAGGCTCAGGGTCATGGAGAGAATCACCAGCAGGGTACGCTTCCGGTTCCGCCCCAAATTAGACAGGGCCATGCGGTAAATTTTTGCGCCGCCGGTGGACTTTTTGCTCGCCTCCCCCTTTCTCCGAAATGCTCCGACATCGCTTTCCGTGCAGCGGACCGCCTCGATAGGGGAGACGAAGCCCGCGATTTTCGCCGGCTTGCGCACACTAAGCCACACCGTCAAGAAGGCAAAGGCGGCCGCCCCGAGGAAGATAAAGGGATTGGCGGACACTTTCACGCCGGCTTCAGCGCTATAAACCGTACCATTCATCAAAAAGGGCATCAGAGCTTTTCCAATCAGGAATCCGGCCAGCAGACCGATGGGAATACCGATTGCCGAAAGCCGCAGGGACTGCCTGGCAATGAGCCGCTTGATCTGCCGGCTGGTGGTTCCCAGGGTTTTCAACTGGCCGTAGGACTGGATATCCTGAATCACGGATATCTGAAAAATGTTATAAATAATCAGATATCCCGTCACCATAATCAGCAGGATTCCGGCAAGTCCGGACAGGAGCAGGGCGGGATTTCCCAGTAATTCGCCGCCCTGATAGGCAGGGCTTATCCTTGCAATGACATAATTACTGTCGGACGGGCTACCGCCCATGATGTCGCAGGTATATCCGGTTTCCGAAATAAGCTTCTGTAGCTTTGGCTCCACCGCCCCGCCGCCACGGAACATCACATAGGCCGCTACGATGCCCGAATAGTCGTTGTCCTCCGGGTAAGTATAGGTCAAAAGCTCCGAATGGGCGTCCACAAAGGCTTTGGACACGATCAGACGGCCGATGCCGCTTAACATGTCTGTCTCCCAGAACCCGCACAGGGTAAAATCGGTGGTATACTGCGTGCCTTTGATATCATATTGGAGAGTGACCGTCTGGCCGACCTCTGCCGGTACGCCCAGGGTCTCCAGCGTTCTGGTATCAGCTATGATTTCGTTATCTGTCTGAGGCCGGCGTCCTGTCGTGGGGGTATAGCGGGCAAATTCCAGCGCCATATCGTCCATATACCACAGATCAGATGGCCATTTTTCCATACCGGGATACTGCAGCCGGTAAGAAACCGCCTTGGTATAGGCGATTTTATCAATCAGCGGATGGTCCTTAACGTCCTCATATATCTGGTCGCTGATGTAATTTAAAACCGCCTGCCCGTCACCGCCCTGCCTGCGGATATTTTGGTCCTGCACGGTGTCCATCAGCCCGGAACCCAGAGTGAAAATTGCAGTAAACAGGAGGGTTGTCAATGCAATGGCAACGCCTGCAATCACATTCCGGCTCTTCCCGGCCTTAAAGTAACGGTTGGATAATCGCTTGATGACAGAGGCGTTATTGTTGCCGAATAAAATGTCCTTCATGTGTACCCCCCTTATCCTGCAATTTTCCCATCTTCTATCCGGATGATGCGGTCGGCAAGCTGGGCAATCTCATTGTTATGGGTTATCATCACAAGGGTTTGATGGAATTTATGGCTGGTGGTTTTCAGCAGGCCCAAAACGTCGCTGCTTGTCCGGCTGTCCAAGTTTCCAGTAGGCTCATCAGCCAGGATAATGGCAGGCTTTGCGATGAGCGCGCGGGCAATGGCCACCCGCTGCTGCTGGCCTCCGGAAAGGTGGTTCGGCATACTGTAAAGCTTATCCTCCAGAGCCAACATTTGCACAATTTCCTCCATATACTTCCTGTCCGCCTGGTCGCCGTCCAGCTCCACGGGCAGGACGATATTTTCATAGACATTCAGCACGGGAACCAGGTTGTAGTTTTGGAAGACAAAGCCGATGTTACGCCTGCGGAAGATGGTCAGCTTCTCGTCCTTCATTTTGGACAATTCTTTCCCCCGCACCACGACGCTGCCCGAGGTGGGGACATCCAACCCGCCCATCATATGCAGCAGCGTGGATTTGCCGCTGCCCGAGGTGCCCACAATAGCAGCAAACTCCCCCTGTTCGATGGAGAGGGTTACACCGTCCAGCGCCCTTGTGACGCCCGGTTCGGCGCCGTAATATTTTTTCAAATCAGTTACCTGTAAAATACTCATGGAAACTCCCCTCCTTTCCTGGTGATGGTGTAATTATAAAGAGCAATTCTCGCAGAAATGTCACGAAGTACCCTTTACGATCCACTCAAATGTCACAATCCCGTGATATTTAAGCTTTCACCGCCTGGGCAGAAACACGGAAAAAATGGAACCATGGTCAGGACCGGACGATACAAGGATGTATCCGCCCTGCATGGTGATAATCTCCCGGGCCAGGTACAGGCCGATTCCGATGCCCTCCACATCGCGCACCGCTTCCTCCCGGTAAAACCGCTTGAAAATGGCTCCCTGGTTTTGTTCTGCGATACCTATTCCTGTATCAGCAATATCAATCCTCAAATACATTTCCCGGTATTCGGCCGAGACGCAGATTCTGCCCCCGGCGGGCGTATATTTTACGGCATTGTCCAAAAGGTTGAACAGCGCCTCAACCGTCCATTTCCGGTCGTGGGATACGCACAGCCCCTCTTCACAATCCACATGAACCTCAATCTGTTTTTTCTCCGCACTCAGCAGGATTCCGCCCAGTGCCGCCGCCAGTGTGTCATAGATGGGCTGCTCCTTTTTCTCCAGGGAGATGACGCCGGTTTCCAGCCGGGAGGTTTTGACCATGGCTTGCATGAGAAAATCCAGCTTGTCCAGCTGGCCCCCCACCGCCTGCAAAAACTCCTTTTGCTTTTCCTCCGGGACGGGCTCTTCCAAAAGCGTAGCGTTCACCATTTTTAGATTGGCAATGGGCGTTTTCACCTGATGAGCAATATCGGAAATAAGTTCCTGCAGCTCGGCCCGTTCCTTTGCGATGCCGCGCCGGTTTTCTCCCATGATTTCGTACAGGCGGACCAGGCGGTGATTGATTTTACAGAACAGGCTCTCTTCCGCTTCTATCTCCGGCAGTTCACTGCTCCCTGCCGCCATCCCGTCCAGCAGCCCGCACAGCCTGTCTGAGAATCCGGTCAGCTTCCTGCGCAGGGCGGCGATAAAGATGGCCGCGCACAACAAAACCAGAAGAAGGAACACGAGGGTACACCAGACCGCCTTCCTATTTTCCGTAATCCGGTACAGCACTGTGATAAAGATCCCGGACAGCAGTAAAAGAACGGCGCCTGTCCAGGCGCAGATTCGATTGACGGAGTTTTTTTGAACTGTCATTTGTTCATTCCTCCAATCCACAGATAGCCCATGCCATATACCGTTTTGATATATTGAAACCCACTGCCCTCGATTTTTCCCCGGATGCGGCTGACAGCGGAGGTCAGAGCGTGCTCGTCCACATAATTCCCGTCCGCGTCCCATAACTTCTCCAATAACACCTGCCGCGTGAGTACAATCTGCGGATTTTTCGTCAGCACCTTCAGCAGCCGGTATTCCAACGGTGTGAAGGAAATGGCCTCTCCCGCCAGGGTGGCGCTCATCTCCGTGAAGTTGATCAGCAGGTTTCCATCGTCGAAACAATCGCGGGCCGAATGCTTCTGCATCCGGGCCAGCAGGGCGGCCACCTTTTTGCGGAACACACTGATGGGAAAGGGTTTTGTCACGTAGTCGTCCGCTCCCAGCTCGAATCCCCGGAGCATGTCGCTCTCCATGTCGCGGGCCGTCAGAAAGATAACCGCGGTGTCGGGACGGCGCTCCTTCAGTTCCCGGCAGAAGTCAAACCCGTTCCCATCCGGCAGGTTCACGTCCAACACGGCCAGATCATAGTCCCGCTTTTCGTAAAGCGCCGCGGCCTCCGCTTTCGTCATGGCGGCGTCTACTTTATATCCTACAACTGAAAGATTGTAGCAAAGCGTGTTATTCAAAAGGCGGTCATCCTCCACCACTAATATCCTCATATATAATCCCTCCCGACTCTTTAATATGATACCAGCAAAATGTCACAGAAACCTCACGGTGGATGCATAATTTCATTTTATTTTACCGCGAAAGGCCGTTTCTTACACTTCCTATATCCCCGCACGGCATTGTCAACTGCCATTTGGGGAGCTGGAAAACGGTGGTTCAAATTAAAACCACCATTTTGCCGATGGAGTTGCCAGGTGGCAAGCAAATGAGGTGCGAAATCCCAATACCCTAAGTGCGGTTGGCAAACACTACGTCAGTCTCGCCATTTAATCTTGTAGCGCGACGGCCGATTTGGTATAATCAGAGCAACAAATCGGAAGTTGGGAGGCAAATACAATGAGCAAAGAATATATAATTCCTGCGTGTTCGGGAATGAAAATTGATGCTAAGCAAGGTAAGAGTATTACAGTGATTGATATTGAAGGCGGTCAAGTAGTGGATTTTTTTGCTGAAGTGAGTGGAAATGCAAATGAATTTCTTTCAACCGGAGTGACGATTGACTGTAATGAATCTTTGAAATTGAATATTGGAGATATGATTTATACAAACCTATACCGTCCCATGATGAAAGTGCTTTCTGATGATGTTGGAGAGCACGATTTACTCCATCCCTGTTGTCGGACGGAGATGTATGATTTCTTCTACCATAACGGCAAAGGACACCCAAACTGCTTTGACAATATCAATAGTGCGTTGGAAAGACACCGTGCCATTATTACACCTGTCAACTTGTTCATGCACACGAAAATTCATATCAACGGCAATATTTCGGTAGAAAAACCTGTTTCCAAAGCGGATGACAAAATTATATTAAAAGCACTAATGGATATTACACTGGGAGTTGCCGCTTGCAGTGTTTCTGAAAGTAAGTGCAATAGTGGAACGTGTTCTCCTGTCAAAATTGTTATTGATTAAAACAATTCCAGCTTGCCCAGTACATCTTATCCGCCAAAGGCGTACTTGTCATCTTCTTTTCCCCCTCTATGGCGCATAACCTTTCTCCAGTTCAGATTTTTAAATAATCCGGGGCAGCCATTGTTTTTATTCCTCTGTCAGCTTGGTATAGCGCAGTTACATCTACTTGCAGAACACCATCAGCAGAATGATTTCTTGTTTTGATCAATCCCAGCACATAGTCGGCGGTCACGCCGTAAAACTTCGCCAGCTTGATAAGGGCATATTATCTGATGTCCTTGAAGTCGTACGCTTCTTAGCTCCCTAGCGCAGACTTTGAGAGATGTGTCTGCTCCACAAGCAGTTCCAGCGTCAACCCACGCTCCACACGCAGGTTTTTTAGGCGTTCCTGTATTGTCAACTCAAATCTACACACCCCATCTTATGCTTATTTCATGCGTTCTTGACACTCGCTGCACTCTCTGTCATGGATAGAAATGATACCCCGGCATTTGGGGCAAATATATTTCTCTTTCTGCTGTTCCATGAAACTTTCCAAACCGTGTTGACGGACAAACTCGCTATTCTCCATAAGGCTTGCCTGATACCTTTTGTTGTAGCTTTTTTCAAGGTTTTTTATTAATTTGCAAGGATAATCAGGACATTCAAAACAATAGGACTGCCCTTTGCCCTTGATACACTCTTTTATCTTGCACTTACGGCAGTGTTCCGGTTTGCCCATATCGCTGTTCAAGCAACCGGCACACGTTTTTTTATGATAACAATGCTTATAGCAAACCAAACAGTTCATGCCACAGTAGGCAAACATAGCCGTATCAATTTTTTCTGTTGGCATTTTCATGGTGCGCCCTCCTTGTCGGCTTACTGTTTCTTTCATTTTACCACACATCCGAGAGCGTGGAAATAGTGTCTTTGCAGTGCAGATTTCCGACCTGTCGGATATACGGGACGGGCGGCCAAAAAGTGTTGACTTCTGGACAAACTCGAGGTGTTGACAAAGCCCATAAAAATGACAAATGAAGACGATGTTAAGAATAAAAAGTGTAAAAAAGAACGCCTCCCGGCGCTAACCCAAACATTTTACCATGCACTTGAGGTTTAATGCCACGGCAGATAAGAGGCAGTGTTCCTCCGCTGCCCCCAATCCCCGCCTGAACAGGCGTCGAAAATTATGCATTGATTTCTGAGGGTAAAGCTTCCCTAATACATAGCTGAGTGCATTTACAATATTTATGTCCAAACATATTGTCTTACTTTATAATAGAATATGTAATCAGGCATCAGCACCGATTTCATAAGCAGAGCAGATATCGCCAACTGCCTCTCAACGATTTTCACCTCTAATCTCACCCCGAGTCACCCGCCCTGTTCATCATCAACCGCCAGCAGTTCACGATACATCTGCCGTACGCTAAATGCGGACATAACAAAAAACCGCCTTTTTCAAAGCGGTTTTTGAATGGACCTTTGATAACTTCTGATTGATTCACATACCGTATTATGGCGTGTAGATATGGATGCCGTCACTATCAATCAACAGAACGGAGCGAGGCGGTATCTCCGTTTCATTATATAAATACTCTGTGTCAGAGAAGTTAGCGACCGCCTGTAAATTGCTTTCAAACTGAGTGGACTGCACCAGCCTGTCATCTGTCAGATATGCAAATCCGGTCATTTCGCGTGTGATTGCCTGCTTTGAAAATGCCGACCAAACAGCATGATGGGCGGTAATCCTGTCCCGGTAAGTGTCCCACTCTTCCCGATCAAGATGGTACATGGGAGGAACATTATAAAGGATTTCCCGTAGCATACGATTTTCTGTCTCACCTACAATCTTAAAAGTAGACCAGTCCCAGTGATAGGCAGAGATGACACTGTTGTTATACACCAGTTTGTAAAGTGGGGCTTGGTAGGACATATCAAGGAATAGTTTCCGGTACTTTTCCTTGACAGGAACGGGTTTTGAAAATTTCTCCGGAACACCGCCCTTTGCGCTGTAATATTTCCCTATATAGTATTCGTTCTCCTTGTTGGATTTCATATCATCATCCATCCACGAAAAACTTTGCAGCTCAATTCCATGGGCAAACGCAAGGCTGTTTGCCGCATAGTCGTTTCCCCCCTCCGAACCGATTACCATACCGTGCTCACGGGCAATATAGTTTAGACGTTCCAGCCGCGCCGCAACGTCCTGTTGTTTGGTAGTTGGATGATTCGGAGAATAGTCATCGTAGACCTCACCCGTAGCATCGCAATCAACAAACCAAGAGTTGAATTGCAGACCGGTATTTAGTATTCCTTCCACCCGCGACTTAACTGAGGACATCGCCAGGGTGGGGTTCAGCTTGCGTCCCGTGTTCTGGAAACCGGCAATTTTTTCTCCCTTTTCATTTTCAACCGTAGCGCTTTCATAGAGGGACGCATCCGGGAACGCAGCGGTAATCCATTGCTCATTTCCCGGTTCATGAATGGAATGATAGGAGTCGTATGGCCCAATCAGATAGCCGTTTCTGACAGCTTCCTCCACAATTTGCGGCTTATGATAAGCCTGTTCCCACGAATTGAGGCCGATCCAGGCATTATCAATTCCTGCAGATTTCAACTCGCTGAGAATATCCACAGAATCATGATTATACCACTCTTCCACCGGCTGGAACACACCGGACAAATTTTCGTATAACGCCTGCTTGTTCAGTTCAGCTTGCTCCAACGGATTCCGCTGCTTCCTGGCAAGCAGCGCTTCCATGGCAGCGTTGCTTTTTGTGAATACTGTGCTATCATAAAATTTTTCCTGTGTCAGCGCCACGCTAATTCCTCGCAGCAGAACGTTCTTTTGGTATTGGTCCACATAATCTTGGCCGGAAATCTGATTTAGTACCTGTGAAAACTGCCCATCCTCATCCGCCGCCTCATTCAGTAGGTTTGCGATATGGGAGAGTATCGGGCTGTCCAGCGCCTTCAGCAATGCCGGCCAACTGACATCCTGTTCTGAAAGCAAAAATTCTCCCCACAAGTAAATATGCGGCGCACCATATAGCTTTCTAATGTTTGGATTCAGCTCCGCCTTTTCCTCCAGCGTCATAATTGGCCGAGTTTCGGCAAGAAAACTCTTATATGCGTTTGCCACATCAGAGGCATTGTTGCGGACAGTATACACACGAACAGTATTTACCGTAGATTGGTCAAGAGGGGATTCTTCCGCCACCAGTTTCAGCCGAAGATCCGGCTCACAGGTAAAAATAACTTTAGTGCGGAAAGGGTTCTCTATTACGTATACATGAGCCGATTCTCCCAAGCCCACCGCAATAAAAGGCATCGACAGGTTTTCCAGCACTGAGAATTCCTGACCATCCAAATACTCTTTCCAAACCGCATCATTGGCCGGAATATATTTTCCCTCTCCCAGTGGTAAATAATAAACATCACCCGGTTCCACCGCGATTGTGTTCTGTGTAAGTTCTAATGTGTCGTATTCCGGCATTTGCTCCGATGTAGCTGTCATCTCAGTGGAAGCAGTCGGCTCCCGTTTGATGCCTTGCTCTGTCTGCTTAACGCAGGAACATAATAATGTAACCATTAGGAACGCAGCGGTGGTTCTAAAAAACAACTTATTTCGATTCATCATACACTATCCTATTTAATAAAAACAAACCCGTATATTTGAAAGAATACAACATTGAAACAAAATGCCTAATTCATAATATACGGTCCATGTTCTATTTCCTCCTTTAGTAATTCGTAATATTTAGTACTGCAGGTAACAAGCTGATTTCTCTGGTCATAACTCATCTTCTGCATTGCATTTTCCTCCATCTCATAAAGTTTATCTAATACTGAAGCTGCAAAAAGTTTCCCTTTTTCTGTAAATGCAATAAGCCGTTCTCTTTTGTTTTTATCATTCGAGGTAATTGTTATGTACCCCTTCTTTTCAAAATCCAGCAGAATACCATGAACAGTCTGTTTCGGCAATGCCCACCAATCACATATCTGTTTTTGTGTACATGTTTTATAATCATCCAGGGTATACAAAATAACTAAAGCATTATAATTCAGCTGATGCTTTTTCGCCCATATACGATATAAATCCAGTGTACCGCTTAATGCAATATTTATGAGTTTAATTTCTTCGCGAGCTTCCATATTGGTCTCCTTATTATGACAGTAAATCGTACCGCCCAATAATAGTACGGATTAGTACTTTTGTCAATATGAAAAATAAACCATTTTTCCCAAAAGAGGAACATAATTTCTGGATCATCGCTCCAATCCTGCATGAGCTGTCATAAATACGGTTGTTTTTACACTTCACCCATAGTCATGCCATATTCTGAAGTGAAATAATATGACAGTAACTGGTACATTAGATGTTTGTCCTGAAATTAGCCTCTTGGAAGCCGGACAGGGCAGCCACCCCGCCTGCGGCTGACAGGCATCATAGGTCCGCCATTTTCTCTGGCAGCCGCCCTCATTGCGTGGTCTCCGGTCAAGGGGGCTGTGACTGGACGGAAGTATCATTATGAGCTATCCGGGGTCATTGCAATTCAATCTACTATGGATTGATTTTGAGACAGAATTTTATCGCTCTTATCTTAAGCACTTTTTCATACTGTTTAACAGGAAATATATCCTACAGGCAGTCATTGCGTTCCCCTCTTGTCGCTTCCGTTCCTCACGTCCGTATAGCCAATGTAACGGATTGGCTGGATATTCAACTTTCAAGGTTCAATCCGGGATAAAAATTATCCCCTCACTACTAGTGGTAAAAAAATGGCCTAGTGATAACCAAAAAAATCAAAGTTTTTTTAATCGAATAATATTTTCTTTTTTCTCTTATGAATTGCTGGCTGAGATATGCCATAAGACTTCGCCATATCACATTCACTTATCTCACCGAAATAGGCGATTCTGAAAAACTCCTGATCTTCTGCTGATAAAAAACATGTTAATTTACAGTTATCTCCTATCAGCATTTGATTTTCACCACTTCCACTCATTCGCTGATTTTATCTAATGGTAGTTAATAAACCATATAAAAACAGCCGCTTACATTATTTCTTTTGTAAGAGGCCGCTTAGTCTTTAAACCTTTTATTTTAATCGAATTATAAAACCTTGATAAAATTATTTTACCATACAATACTTACAAGGATATTACTTATTTCCCACTTTTTCCATATGGTTATTTTTTCCTTGTGATATATTCCATCGTAACCTCCTTGATGCATAATCCTAAAGCCCCTGAATCCACTTGTCTAATGCACTTCCCAGCTTCTTAGGATTCTCCGTAATCGCTCTCGGAAGGCTCAGCCCGTCCATAACCCTTGCGCCCTTTGCCTCTTTTTTCATATCGCTATTGTAGTTCTCATCATGATCATAGAACGTCCAGAAAGATGAAACCATCTTGCCACTGAAATCCGCTTTTCTCATGTAAGCAAGCATAGGGTTGGAAATGGTCTGTCCCCATACCGGGCCGCCCAAAATCACGGTATTATAGCCGGAGATCTCCGGGAGCCCGCCCTTCAGTTCGGGAAGCTTCCCGGCGTTCAGCTCCGCTTTTGCCTCTGCGTCCGCTTTCCACATATCCTCGTTATAAGTACGGACTGTTTTGATCTCCGCCAAATCCGCATGAAGTTTTTCCGCCGCCATTTCAGCGATTCTCTTTGACTGTCCTGTCTGTGAATAATAAATAACCATTGTTTTCATATTGATTCATCCTCTATTCTTCTATTAAAATTGTAACGAGTGGAGCAGTTTAATCCACTGTGGATCGAAGTGGTTTACGATTTCACTGTGACCGATGTCCATGGTTTTGATCTGCTCCATATCCGCTTCGGAAAGAACAAAATCAAACACGTCAAGGTTCTGTCTCATTCTGTCCTCATGAACGGTTTTCGGAATGACGACCACACCGCGCTGGATGTTCCAGCGGAGCGCCACCTGCGCCGCTGTCTTTCCATATTTCTTCCCGATTTCTGTGAGAACCGGATCGGTAAAGAAGTTCCGGTTGCCCTCGTTAAAGGGTCCCCATGCTTCAGGAATGACGTTATATTCCTTCATAGTGTCCAAATTAAGCTTCTGCTGGAAGAAGGGGTGCATCTCCACCTGATTAAGCATCGGCCTCGTTTCAAAGGTTTCGCAAAGGTCGGCAAGAACATGGGGATAGCAGTTTGCCATACCGATGGCCTTGATTTTCCCCTCTTTGTAGAGTTTTTCAAGCCCTCTCCATGCGCCGATATAGTCGCCCATTGGCTGGTGCAACAGCATCAGGTCAATATAGTCATAGCCAATTCGTTCCAGCGTAGTCTGTGTCGCAGCCTGCGCCCCCTCAAAGGAAAAATCCTGAAGCCAGAGCTTACTGGTGATAAAGACTTCTTCCCTCGGAATCCCGCTCTCCCTGATTGCATCGCCAACTGCCACTTCATTCATATATCCCTGTGCTGTGTCAATCAGACGATAGCCGTATCTAAGCGCCGCAAGGACAGCTCTTTTCGCTTCCTCATAATCCGGAATCTGATACACTCCGAAACCAATCTGCGGGATTTTCACCCCGTTTGATAATGTTAAATATTTCATAATAATATCCTCCTCAAATATACTTTTTATTTAGTAGGCATATGACCTGCCGGAACAATCAAATCATTGGTTCCTGTAATCATTAAGGCTGCCGGTATCACCATATCGCGAAAATGACGTTTAATTATTGTTGTTCTTCCAGTCCTTATTTAAAATGTATTTATTCGCCATATAATCTATTTCCTTTACATTTTCCCTGCCCCTACACACCTTTTCACCGCTACTATGAAACAAGGTTACTCCTTAAATCCATTTTTTAAATCAAATCAATCCTCTAATTCCAGCGGAGGCCCATTAAAAGAATAGACAACTGATTTCATATCTCTTATGTAGTATGGAACCAATTCTTCGTAAGAATATACTTCTTTTAACGCAGGAAGCGCTTCAAGCATTACACACTTTGCCTCATCAGATTCATCCATAACTGCCTTACCCGTAATTCTGATCCATTTCCCTTCTGCCATACCAGAAACTGCAAAATGGGGATTCTTAAGCATTTGCCGATACATATCCTTAACATTGCTGGTTTCAAAATATATCTTTCCATTATATTCAATTACAGAGTTAATTGGACGTACCCTTGCCTCTGCTCCTTCCACACTCGCGTGATAAAATACACTTGCCTTATGCAAAAAATCGACTGTCTTACTCATACAAAAACCTCCTTAATTTTTATCAAACATTTTGCTCAACAGGTTTTCTTTCCGTCCAGAATATACATTTTATCTGTTTTGGGCAGAATTTCAGGCTTTCTTACCCTTTCATCCCATTCGGCAGGAATAATTACTTCCATAGATATAGTGATTGCCTCCTGCAGGCAGCCCCACATTTCTAAAAAGACCTGATTGATCTTTTCGACTACCATTCTCTCTGTTGCCTCATCCTTTGTGACTTGATTGCAATATACGACATACGAATTGCACCTCCATTTCTGATTGTTCTTACTGATCCGCTTTACCTGCGCCAACAAACAGCTCCGCCACCTCTGGGGAATAATGGTCGATGAACTGGCTCACTCCTAAATCCAGCGTTTCCAGTTCGCGCATTTCCTTATCAGTCAGCTTAAAGTCAAACAACGCGAAATTTTCCTCCATGCGTTCCTTGTGGGTGGACTTTGGAATAATCACAACCCCCAACTGGATCAGGAATCGCAGATTGACCTGTGCCGCTGTCTTTCCATACGTTTCTCCGATCCCAGCCAACGTTTCATTGTTAAACAGCCCATTTTTGCCCTGTGCCAGCGGCGACCACGCCATTAACTGTGTTCCATGCTTTTTCAGGATCTCTCTGGCAGCTTTCTGCTGCTGAAACACATGTACCTCCAACTGATTGACCGCCGGTGTGACCTCCACAAACCCAGCAATGTCGATGAAGCGGTCAGGCATAAAGTTACTGACGCCGATAGCACGGATTTTTCCCGCCCTGCAGGCTTCTTCCATCGCGCGGTAAGAACCGTAGTAATCGTTGAAGGGCTGATGAATCAGCATCAAATCCACATAGTCCGTTTTTAGCCTGCGAAGGGACTCGTCAATGGAATTTTTCGCTCTTTCATATCCGCCGTTGGAAATCCAGATTTTCGTAGTCAGGAACAGTTCAGCGCGTGGTATGCCACACTTGCTGACAGCTTCTCCCACACCTTCCTCGTTAAAATATCCCTGTGCGGTATCAATGCTGCGGTAGCCTGCGGAAATTGCATCCAGTACACAGCGCTCTGTGTCCCCCGCCGGTATCTGGAAGGTTCCGTACCCCAGCATAGGCATTTTAACTCCATTGTTCAACGTAATATACTCCATAGTAAATTCTCCTTTTCTGTTGTAAATCCTATTCCAATTTATCTTCCCTGCACCTTTATTTTATCTGCATTTAGCTTGACGTGGAATGACAAAAAATGATATGCTGTATTTACAAAAAGTAAATGCGAAAGGTAGTGTGTTTCATGTACAGTCAGCAGATAAAAACCTTTATTCAGGTTGCAGACAGAGGAAGTTTATCTAAAGCAGCAGAGGACTTATTTGTTACTCCAGCCTCTATTATGAAACAGATGAACGCGTTGGAGGGACGGCTGGGTGTGACTCTTTTAAAGCGCACCAATCAAGGTATCGAAGTAACCGAAGCCGGAAAATATATTTATAAAGCAGCAAAAAAAATTATTGCAGAATCCGAAGATGCCGTCCTGAAGGCAAAGGCAATTGAACAGAGCGAAATAAAAACAATCCGTGTGGGTTCCTCTTTCTTAAATCCCAGTAATGTATTGATCAACCTATGGAATACCATAAGGCCCGAATGCACGGAATACAGGATTAAAATAGTCCCTTACAATGATGATCACGAACATATCTTGTCAGTCGTTGCCTCTCTGGGAAGCACAATGGATTTTATGGTTGGCGTATTTGGTTCCCAGCAAATGCTGAGCATGAGCAAGTTTTATGAACTGGGCCGTTATCATCTTTGTGTTGCGGTTCCGGGGAATCATCGGTTTGCATCCAAAACAAAGCTATCACTTAACGATCTGCACGGTGAACATTTAGTGGTGGTAAAAAGCGGTGACGCACTACATTTGGATAAGCTGCGGGAAATATTAAAAATGACGCATCCTCAGATTATCTTGGAGGACGCGCCCTATTTTTACGATTTGGAGACCTTTAATGCCTGTGAAGTAACCGGATCACTGCTTCTAACACTAGACGCATGGGCTGATATTCATCCTTCGCTGGTTACTCTTCCGGTGGAATGGGATTACACAGTTCCCTATGGTCTCCTCTATTCGCCAGAATTGTCTGATGAAGCAGCCGCATTTCTTAAAATTATCGAACAGGCAATCAGCTAATATGCTTCTCGCGATATAAGTATAAGTAAAAGCACGCCTGGGACCCATGAGTCCTAAAGGGCCGTATTACAATACATATTGCTATCATTTACAACTGCGTGAAGATACCATTGAAACTATACAGCTATCAGGAATACTTTTTTCGGAAACAGACAGAACCATAATAAATATGGCAAATCATAGGATATACATTCAAGCTACGAAAAACTGCCAGCAAGCATTACCTACTGGCAGAGAAAGTTTTTTATCGTCTACTTTACAGAAAACAGTTCTTTTTATATATTACATATTATTTTCTTCCAAACGAGTATAGATTCCCGAGTATTCAGATTCTACATTTATCCTTAAATTCGCAGCCGAAAACCAACCCAATTTCACCAATTTTTCACCATCAAACCGCAATATACTGTTTTCGGCAATGGCAATGCCCACCAATCACATATCTGTTTTTGTGTACATGTTTTATAATCATCCAGGGTATATAAAATAACTAAAGCATTATAATTCATCTGATGCTTTTTCGCCTATATACGATATAAATCCAGTGTACCGCTTAATGCAATATTTATGAGTTTAATTTCTTCGCGAGCTTCCATATTGGTCTCCTTATTATGACAGTAAATTGCTCCTTAAATATATCCAGCACCAACCCGGTCGCGGTAGAGTTGGATACCAGCTGCACCAGCACTACCTCCGGCATCGTTTTCCTAATCGGCAAAGCAGCTCAGTTGTTCGCCTGCTTATCTGCCTTATTCGATGAACGGAGGAGCATAAAGTAACTGCCGACCCATAAGCGGGCCGGCAGTTACTTTGCCTATCCTATTCCACGTTTGAATGGGCCGTCATTCCTTTTTCCTGCTATTCAAGGCAAGATAAAGTCCCATCATTATGGAAGAAATCAAGGTCATGACATAGTATCCGTGGGTTTCATTTCCTGTTTTCGGAAGGGGCGCCAGCGGCACATCCTCATCCAGGATTGTTATTCCTGAAGATTCATCCGGCCATTGTGCTAATGGCACCTGCTCCGGAACTATTTCAGTTGCTACTCCAGGTCCATTAGGGGAGGAACTGTATCTTCCCAGTCCACCAGTACCTGAACCCCCGCTGGTACCCTCGTTGGTACCTCCGCCGGTACCTCCGCCCGGAGTCTCGGGACCATCCCCGGGAGGCGGTGTAATCTGATTCCTGGTGTTCATGAACATAAGCGGCATGCCGGTATTCTCTAACTTCATCACTCCCTCCGGTGTCCCGGTTTCCTGTCCGCTTTGCGGTATAATAAAGTATATCCCATCTGCTCCTGTGTATCCCTCAGGAACCGTTGTCTCTTCCAGGTAATAAATCTGGCCTCTCTCCAGTCCCTGTATCAACGCAACAGCCAGTTGGTTGGTTCCGTTTATAACTGGAGAATATGTGCCTGCCTGCACTATGCTGGGATCGTCGATTCCTGTCACCTTATACAGTGTAAATACTGCTCCTTCCAGCGCCAGGCCATCCTGATCTGTCTTATAAATCTTAATGGAAAAATCCCCGCTCCCGGTAGCATATGGCTCCACAATATATACCTTTTCATCTACGGAATCCTCAATATATTTCTCCTGTCCATAGTACAGCCTTACCGTGTTTTTAGTATCGACCGGGGTATCGACAGCGCCGTTGAGCATAACCTTGTAGACAATCTTTATAGGCATTCCGTCCGGAAGATTCAATATCTCAAAACTATTCTTATACCATTTTATCGTATAACCGCTGATTGGCTTGGTCGTGTTGGCATTGGTTACCTGAATGCTCTCAGGAATGTATGCCATCTGTTCGCCTTCAAGGGTGTCCACAATCCTCAGGGGAATATCGCTGAGCTTAGCCCCCGGGGCATTTACCAGAATTGTATAAACGGCTGAGGGCGCTGTGGAACTGTCATATTTCATTCCCTTTTTCAGGTAACTCCCGTCCAGACTGGCTTTGGCGGAAACCTGGAACAGCGGAATATCACCGATAATCATCTGTGCCTTGTTTTCAAATTCCTTGACAGAAGGATCTTGTATCCTGGTCACAACCTCTAGCTGGATATGCTTCTTCATGATACCCTTTCCATGATTAGCTGCTATCTTATTCAGATGGATTGTTACCGTCTGTCGGTTATTGGTTATCTCGGAAGTATAATCCCCCTTTGCCTCCTCCAACGTATACTTATTATATCCGTCTTTAAGGATGATGCTGTCCATGAGCATTCCGGCGGGAATTGTCTCTATGATATCTACGTTACCCAGTTCTTCCAGATTCTGGGGCGCGCTTCCGCCGCCATATCCCTTGTTTACATCCAGCTCCCAGGTTACCATTCCTTTTTCAGCATTTACATTTCCAACCTTTTTAGATAGATAATCATCAATATAATACGGCTGGGAGGACCACCTCGTCCATTCTGTTCCCATATATGACAGCAGCGCCGTATTCTTAAAGCGAAGATTATCCGTATTCAACTGGCTGAGCGCGGCAAAGGCATCCGTGTCCACATAGGAGTTATATTCTATTGTGACTGGTCCGCGTACGTCTTTCATAAATTCCACAATAAATCCGCGGTCTCCATTTCCATATTCCGAATCAAGACTTAGCTTATATGCCCCGCTCTCAGGTGAAATTTTAGCCCCATTGCCATCCACAAGGCTAAATCCATCCTTTAATGTATCAAGACTGCCAAAGGTATGGATATCTACATATTTATTAGCTGCCCAGTTCGCATATTGCACCACAGTAAGCTGGTCTTTGTATACCGCTCCTGCGGAAATCACAGCTTCCTCCACATCATTCTGCCCGTTGGCATAAGGCGTCACAACTGTCTTCCAGCGTATGGTCCCAATGTCACCGTTCCAGCCTATAACGCCCGGCATGTTCTGGCTCACAGGTATATAGCTGTTATCCATCATTTGGCTGCTGGCATTTTTCTTGGACAGTGTATAGGTGTTATACAGGAACCCTATCTGCGTACCTCCGCCAATGTCCGGGAAACCCTCCGGACCAAGCAGTTGAATCACATTGCTCAGCTTGCTGCCCTTTGGATCCTCAGGAACCGTGGTATAGTATTGGATATCATAATAATAGTTGCCCGGGTCGGGAATTTTCCATTCCCACGTGGTGCTGTCTGGGGTAACGGTGTATGTCTTCTTCAGCTCACCGTTCTTTTTGTTGTACCCGTTAATTGTCACCTCGCCCAAATAGGTCTGCTGCTCCTTCACTCCACCTTGATTCAGTGTATCCTTTACAGTCCATCCGGTAAGCTTCAGCAAATTAGGATTCAGATATACGTGGTATTCGATGAAGACAGGGATTGGATCCCCCTCTCCATTTATCTTCTCATTGTAATGCGTTATCCCGCTTTTAGAAACGACCTCAATGTTCCTGGCAAACTCGGCTTTGCCTTCTCCAAGCGTACTTCCCTCTCTTTCGACAGTAACCTTGTTGCTGAATGATAATTTTAGTGATGCCTTGACCTCCTCTTTACCGCTCCCTACAGCATTATTCATCCATGCTCCCGGAGCGAGCTTTACCCAATAATTGAACTTCACCACATCGCCAGGTCTCATGGCTCCAGCAGTTCCGTCATCTTTCAGGAGTTTTATAGGTATCTGTATGCCATTGCCATCGGAAATACTATCTCCAAATTTTATACTGGATATATCACATCCCTTTGTAACAGACTCAATCTCAATCCCACTAGCCGTGTCATAGGTAATCTGTCCGCTTTTGTTTTCACCAATCCTATCCGTCACCTCCAGGTCCGTCAAATCGCCGCTGTTACCTTCATCCGCTTTTATCACCACATGGAAGCGCACCGCTTCGGGAATGCCCATCTTGGAGTAGCGTGTATCATCCGGGTCTGCGGGAGTATGGCCCTTTTGGACTGTTGCAGAATACTTCTCCACAACGGGGACGGTTTCAAATACCAGGGTCTTTTCAATTTCTGCATATTTTATGACAATCTCCGTCTTACCCTGGTTCTCCCCGGTAAAATCCACACTGCCGTATACACCGGCTGTCCCCTCAAAATTCTGGCCCATATTTTGCTCAGTGATGACAATGCTGATTTTTCCATAATCGTCAATCGTAGCTGTACCTATGGTTTTATCCGCTGCGTCCTTCACATCAAAGCTTACTGCCTCGTATATGATATTAGACGGAAATTGATAGGTGAATGTGTCCCCAGCTTTAACATAATGCTCTTTCAAAGTCTGGTCCGTGCTATTCTTCATGGCATAGGCTATGCCAAACCTGGTCTTTATGTCTCTGGGAAGGGGCTTATTCACTCCATTCTCCCCCTTGAGCATAATCTTGGTTATCCCATTATCGTCTATCTCCACCACGTCCAGCGTCTTGTTATTTTTATCCCGGACACTAAGCTTTGGATATCCATCCTCCATCAATCCTAATGCTTCAATATCAAACACGTTGTCGAGATTCACAGGCGTTGTCAAAAATATCGGGGCAAATGTGGTAAAATGGCTGGTATCACAGCTCAAAGACTCTATGGCGCTGCCCTCGGCAATCTTTGTCTGACTGTCCTCCATGACCTCCATGGCGCCGCCCTGGTCTTTTACCCACACCACCTGTGCTTCCTGCGCCTTCTGGCTCAAATCCTCCATAAGGCTTCCTGAAAAACATATACTTACAGAACCGTTCTTATTCCACTCACTGCTGTCCAGCTTCTTGCCGTCCAGCCATAAATTAATATCATAAGCAGGAGCCGCGATAACCTCCTGTCCCGACTTTAGGCTTTCAGCCTTAATGGCGCCTTCCACCTGTTCCGTAACAACTTCTGCTGTTGCAACGGTTCCCTGGGGAAGGACATTGGGCCCTGCGGATATGGTTATATCCATCTTGTCTTTCATGCGCAGGGTCTGGCTGAACGGAGGGTAATCAACTCCCTCTTCCAGGGTTATCTTTATGTTCTGGTCCGCTTCAATCCCTTCCAGGGTATACCGCATTCTTCCGTCATCCGTAAAATCTGGCTCCAGCATTCCGCCGTCTGCCTCCACGGATGCAACCTTATATCCGTCCTCAGCTCTGACTCCAAAGGTAATGCTTTCTCCCTCAACAACGCTGTTAGGACCGTTTTGTATGCTTCCCTTACCTGATGGGGTTATCTCATATACAATTCTGAATCCGTCTGTATCTTCCAGTACCTTGAGATTCTCAAGCGTTGTAATATACACCTTTGCCGTGCTGCATCCGCCGATTCCCACTAAATCCCCATATCCGATGGTAGTAATTTCCGTTCCCGGGCTTACTGGATTGGAAGGAGTGGCCTGGGGAGCTTCTGGTTTTGATTCAGGTTCTGACGGAGTAGCCACACCCGTTCCGGTATCAGGCGTCACAACCTGACTCTGGCTTTCCCCCGGCGTACTCTCTGCCGGTGTGCTTTCCCCCGGTGTACTCTCTGCCGGTATGCTTTCCCCCGGCGTGCTTTCTGCCGGTGTGCTTTCCCCCGGCGTACTTTCTGCCGGTAGGCTTTCCTCCGGTGTACTCTCTGCTGGTGTGCTTTCCTCCGGTGTACTCTCTACCGGTGTGCTTTCCTCTATTGTCTGGTCTGCCCCTCCGGTAGGCTGCGTTCCATTATCTCCAGCGGTCTGATTATCATCAGCCGAGGATGCCCCCGCCTCCTGAGTAGGCTTCCTGTCTTCCGAAGGCTGTACATCATTCTCTTTCGGTTGTTCCGGTTCCACAGCCTGGTCCTCAGGCAGGCCATCCGTCATTTCAGTGGCTACCTTGGGAGCCATATGACGTGAATACCGTGCCACCGGTTCTCCCGGTACTTCTTCGCTGCTCTCCCCGGCTTCCGCCTCTGTTTCCTTGGGTTCATCAACTTCTTCCTCAGAAGGAGAATCGGATTCCTCATCCTCAGCTTCTGTGCTGTCCGATTGGTCCGGCTCTGCTTCCTGTGTCACGGTCCGGTCCGGCTCTTCCTCCTGAGCCCCGGTCTCTGTCTGGCCTGCCTCTGATCCGCCATCCGGCTGAACTGCTGTCTCCGTCTGTCCTTCCCCGGATGGCTGCGTCCCTGTCCTATCCGTTATGTCTGCATCTGCCTTACCCTCAGTTGTCCGGCGGGAGTTTCCCAAATCAATCTTATTGTCATTAAATACACTCTCATAAGACTTTATATTCACACGCTTGGTGTTCTTGCTGTCACCGTCCGACATCTCAATGACCGCGGAACAACTTATGGCGTTCTCACTACTGTTAATGTAGAGCAATATAATCTCTTCTTCTCCCGTGAGCGTGTACGTGTCATCCACCTGCTCAGGAAGCCGGATAAATGCCCTTACCTCTGCCTCCATCCCCTGGCCTTCAAACTCAGGGTAAAATTCATACAATGGCTCCTGGCCTTCAAAAAAGAGATGATAATATTTTTCCAGCTTACCATCCGTGAAATCCAGGTCGTTCTCCCTGACCGGTTCTGCTCCGCTGGCCAGCATATCTTTAATGGCAGCCACAAAATCAGAACCTCCTATTACAAAGTCCACTCTTGTTCCGCTTTCTGCATAAACATTCCTTAAGCTGCCGCCCATATTTGTAAAAACAAGCGCCATAGCCAGACACAGAGCTACAACCCGCTTTCCATTTTTACTCATGTCAATCTCCTTTCATTTCAAAATCCTGCCTCACCAACTTCACCATTGAATACTGCTTTTATTATATAAGGACAACCTCTTATCCCTGGGAAATATAAAACGGTCAATCTTCTCCTGCCGTTCTTTCGGCACATACGCTGCATAAACTCTTGTCCTCATACTCCGCTCCTGTCAAAGCATCCAAGGGCATTCAGAACTTTCATAGTATGTTCCATGATAATCAGCTCTGTACCACGTATGGTTTCTGGTGGTCGGTGCCTGCAATGCCGTTTTAATACTGCTGATGGGGGTCCCTGTGCAGATTCTTGGCACACCTACGGCCCGACGGAAATCACGGTGTCTTGCAACGCCTGCGAGCTTACAACGCGCATAACCAGAAACGCTCATTTCGTATGTCCTGTAAACTCCTTTCCTGCAACCACAGACACTATGTCTTTACCATCCCGGAGAAACTACGCAGCTTTTTTCTTAAGGACCACTCACTCCTTAACTGCCTGTTCCTCCTTTGTCTTTCCTGCATATCCTTGTTCACAATAGTTTCTTTTAGTAATTATACTGCGTAACATCTTAAAGCGCAATAATGCAGGGGCATTTAATCCAATTTGTCACTGGCATCCGGCGTATTTCCAGTTTAACAAAAATATCCCCCGGTCAGGTTATATCCAGGCCGTGGGACGTTTTAATTAGAAACAAGTCCTTTTGTATATTTGACTTTTGTTTTCATTCAACTAAAATCATCAGCCGGATAGGAGAAGAACTCCTCAGTTCTTCCTCCGCAATTCCATGCTGTTCCAGATAATTAATTCCGTAAGGCTGCTCCACCTGAATATACATTTTAACAGCTCGCACACATTGCTCTACTTCATTTTCTTTCATATATCTATCATTGAAGCTGTGAAATCGGCGCCTCTCCGAACCATATCTGATTCTGCCCCGCTGGATATCCTCAGGGGATATCCCAAGAGAAACAGACCGTAAATCGTTCCGTAGTTTTGCCTGACTGCCTGTATACGGCCGTTCTGCCTGCGCAAATAACTCCGACGGAGTGAATCCCTGGATATCAGCATTTATTCGCTCAAAAATACAAACAAAAAGAGCAATAGGTTCAGCCCCATTGCTCCTGTTCCTTATAATATAGAATGGTCCTATCCGCATAAAATCCTTATTGACTTACGCGAACGCCGAATGGAACCTCTATCAGAGAAAACATGCAATTTATTTATATCCAAAGTTCGGAATCCCATTCCACCTGCGTCTTAATGTATGGGCGGCCAGCTTGGGGGTACGCTCCCTGGTAAAGATTCCCTTTCGGTTACCGCCCACGCGCATGGGCCCCTGTACCGTTACAAAATCAGCGAAATTCCATATCTGCTCTCCAACGAAGAAGGGACGTTTATCATTCTCGCTGTTAATCCGCTCATAGTACTGGGCCTGGTATTCCTCACTGAACATTCCTGGCACCATCTGATGGATGCCCGCCACTGCGTCAGCCCCGTATTCCGTCAGCATCACAGGCTTTTCCTTTCCTGCCCAGAAATCCAGCTCCATGTTCCATCCATTGCAGGCAGCGTCCAGGTCGCCGCCCAGGTTGTACCAGCCGTAGTAACGGTTCAGGCATACCACGTCCATGGTCCTGGTGGTGATATCCTTTGTGTAGTCATTTTGGCAGCACACCAGCGTCACCGGGCGGTCCTGGGGGTCCTCCCTGTGGGCCAGATCATAGAGAGGATGCCAGTAGTCATAGGCCTCCTGAGGATAGTGTTCCAGGTCCGGCTCATTTCCCAGACTCCACATCACCACACAGGGGTGGTTCTTGTCCCTCTGAATCAGTTCCTTAATGACCTGCTCATGGTGTTCCCTGGTGCCAAAGGTGTAGGGATTTCCATTTCCGCCCATGTTTAATCCCACCGCAGTTGTCTCGTCAATGATTACGATTCCCTCCCGGTCGCACAGGTCATACATCTCCTCCGCATATGGATAATGGCTGGTGCGGAAGGAATTGGCCCCCAGCCAGTGAATCAGGTTCACGTCCTTTACATCCAGACAGAGGTCCAGTCCACGGCCACGGAAAAAGGAGTCCTCGTGCTTTCCAAATCCCTTGAAATAAAAGGGCTTTCCGTTGAGCAGGAACTGTTTTCCCTTGACCTCCACGGTACGCAGGCCAAAGGGCTGCTCGTACCTGTCCGTTCCATCTTCCCCTGCCAGGGTGACGCGGGCAGTATACAGGTAGGGTGTTCCCGGCCATGGTTCCCACAAGTGCGGTTCCTGAATGACTATGACTCCCTTACGCCCCTGAGAGCGGGCAGCCACATTTCCCTCCCGGTCCAGAATCTGGACCGCCACATCGCCCTGTCCCTCTGTCTCTATCTCATATTCCACCTTTCCCTCCATGTCAGGCACCAGGGTGATGTCTTTAATGAACTGCCGGGGTGTGGTATAGAGATACACGGGCCTGAAAATGCCAGCGTAGTTGAAAAAGTCAAAGTTCGGACGGTTTTGAAGCTTCTGCTCCCGCTTGGCCTGCTCCACGCTTGGAATGCCTGCGTTGTCAGAGCCGAAAAACGCAGTCTCCGTGGGGTCGTTTCCGGCAGGCAGGGTGGAATGGTCCAGCCGGTTATCCACCGCCACAGTGAGAAGCAGGCTGCTTCCAGGCTCTGCCAGATCCGTTATCTCCGCCTCAAAAGGCAGAAATCCGCCCTTGTGGGTACATAGCAGGGTATCCCCCAGCCACACCATGGCGCTGTGGGCCACCGCGCCGAACCGCAGCCACAGCCTCTGCCCCTTAAGCAACACGGGTACCGTAAGCGTCCTCTGATAATAGGCCCATCCATAATGGTCCCTGTACTCTATTATATCCTTCTGGTCATTGTAGCTGGCCGGCACCGCCACTGGTTCGGCGTCCCTTAAGACTCCCGGCATGGGGACTTGCGCCGACGAAGCCTCCTGGTCCAGCTTAAAATTCCATATTCCTCCCAGTTCAACGGCCATGCGGCTTTCATTCTGTCTCACGCTTAACATGATGATATCCTCCTCTTATCTGCTAATAATCCAGGACTGTTCCGGCCAGTTTTTCCCTGGTCCGGTCAAATACGATGATGGTTCCAAATCCCATACATCCCTCTGCCTCCACCATATCCGTAGGGGAATTCACCTCCTGGTGGCAGATGACAGCCACATAATCCCGTCCATTTCCTTTCAGCCTCACTGCTTCCGCCATGGAATCCGGATATGTGATTCCCTTAAGAGCAGATTTTACAGGCACCTTTTCCACCCCGCAGGGAACAAAACCGTCACTGGGACCGCCCTGGATGACCGTCAGAAGGGAGGCAAAGCCCTTTCTATCCGCCTTCACCGTGATACAGTCCCTGTCCACAGCCCTGTTATAATCCCTGGCAATACGGCTGATGCCCTTCTCTGCCTCCAGACCGCTGCCCAGAAAGGAAAACAGTATGCGGGTACGGGTAGTCCCAAACTCCGCCTCCAGGGACGGCCTGGCTCCAGCTTCGGCTCTCATTCCGTCTTCAGCTCCCATTCCCGCGCCTGTTTCCACCGGGTCCCCTGCTGCCTGTCCCGGCTCCCGTTTCTCCATTGCCCTAAGCGTAACCTGGCCCTTTTCACTGAAATGCCAGAACTGTCTGTATTCGTGGCATCCCCCTGTGTACATCTCATCCACTATAATATAGATGTCGGGTTTGATATGGATAATCCTGCGGTTTACCGCCACCCCGTCCTCTCTGTCCATGTATCCCAGGTGGGCGCCCTGTACCAGCTCGTATTGTTCCGTAAACCGGTACTGCCTCTTGACGGGGGCACAGAGCTTGGAGCACTCCCAGGAATCCCTGCACACGGTAAAGAACCGATTGTCCACGGTGATGGTATTGTGGGCCGTAGGATCCTTAAAGGCAAAGCGGTCCGGTCCCGGCACATAGGTGAACCGGCCTGCATCTGTCAGCACATCCTCCCCGCCGATTACCAGGTCCACATGGAGCTGGTCTGAATGTCCGTGTCCCGCTCCCATGGTCCCGCAGTGGAAGTGAAGCAGGTTTCCATCCTCTCCCCATCCGTCCCTTAAGTAGTAATTTCCGCTGTCCTCCAAGGCAACAGACTGAAACTTCGGCATGGCGGTTTCCATATCCCGGTATTCCTCCACCGCCCGGATTCCCAGGTCCCATGCCGTGTCATACTCCAGGCAGGGGGCGGCGCCAGATTTTAAAACCGAATCCTGAAACAGCCATGCCGCCGCTGAAATGGTATCCCGTATATCAACGTCATCGCTGTCGCCCATAAGAAACTGCCTGTGGTCCGGTTTTTTCCAGGCAAGACTGGCATAGGCCATTTTCCTGACAGCGGACCATATGCACTCTGGCACATGGATGTTGTTTCTCTGAGCAAGAACCAGCACATCCTCGTAACAGTGCAGCACCTCATTGTGGTAAGAGGGCGACTGTTCCCACTGTACCCCGTCCCCCATAACCTGAATTCTGGCCTCCGTCTCCAGATGGAAAAGGGCAGTGTCCACATACCGTTTCCTCAGGACTTCATCCGGCATGGCAATTCCGATTTCAAAGAGGCCATGGTTTTCAATGACGCCCCAGTTGCTTATATAACGGTATGGTGAATGCATGCGGATGATATACTCGGCATGCTGAACCAGGCACTGATAAAACGTGTCCACTACCTGGTCTGTCAATGCCTGGCTGTCCTTAAAATACCAGATGGCCTTGATCCAGAACTCCCCCCTGAACCCCGCCTCCAGGATTCTCCAAGTAGTATGTTCTGTCTGCGGTGTCAGCGTCTGTGTGCCAATCCAGTCCATAAGCAGGTCCACAAATTTCCTGGCGTACTTCTCGTCCCCGGTCATCTGGTAAGCCTGCCCCAGGCAGATAAAGAACCTGTGGCGGTTAAACTGGAAAATGAATTCTTTATCATCCCCCGGCATATACCCCCAATCAATCCTTCCCTCCGGAAATTCCACCGGCTCCCAGGTTCTCTCCAAATCCTGTTTTAAGTCAAAGAGGAAGGAGTTCCCGCACACCTGGTCCGCCACCCTTAGGATATGGCTGCATTCTGCGGGCCATTCACTCATGCAGTATTCCGCTATGGCAGCCGGGTCATCCATGAACATGGTCCCCTGTTTTCTGTCAAAAAATATCTGTTTCGTCATCTGTTTCATTCCAATCTGAACCATTTCAAATACCTCTCTTGCCACGCCGGATTTACCAATAGGGATTCCAGTCTCTGCATATCCTGGTCAGGGCTTCCATGTAAAAATAATCTCCCCACAGATTGCACTCATCCACCCCATAGTGG
>CDZO01014151.1_pt1 | contig 47354 bp, 36 predicted proteins | sample 480641 | NCBI WGS metagenome assembly CDZO01 (sample SAMEA3182088, study PRJEB8094) | gut metagenome | biome: human; feature: gut; material: Stool; isolation source: human stools | place: Canada | collected 2013-02-05
TCCATACTCTGACGGATACCATTTTCTTTTACAAAGTCAACGTATTGTTGACTTGTGAACTGACAACCCTGATCAGAGTTCAAAATCTGTGGTTTTGACACAGCAAATGCTTTTTTAAGAGCATTGATAACCATTCTGGTATCAAGTGTATCATCGACTTCCCAGCCTACGATACAGCGGCTGTACCAGTCGATTACAGCAGTCAGATACAGAAATCCGTGTCTGATTGGAATATATGTAATGTCAATAGACCACCCCTGATTTGGAGCGTCTATGGCAGCATTTCGCAGAAGATAAAGACATACCTTTGCCTGTTGCATCCGCTTGGAAAGATTCATCTTAGGATAGATTTATCGTCCATAATGAGCCTCCATTATAGTTTTCCTTTCTTCCTATATCTCCCCAATAAATGGGAATTGTCAGTTCTCGTATCAATCTAACTCGGCCCGGCTGAACAAGTCCAAAATTAAGATTTTATCCTCACAGGCTTCCTTAAAACGGAGAATAAAATCAGCCAAAGCGTCCTTATCATCGGAATAAGCACAGAACATATCGGCCTCCGGGTCAAAGTCAATTTTCTCCTGCAGCTCAGAACACGTTTCATCCAAAAACACCTGCGCCAAACTGCTCCAATCGTAACCATTACCTGTAAATCCTTCCTCTGCGCGAGTATCAAAAACCTTTTGCAGATACTTAGAATCTACGTTCGGTTAAATACATATAGCCAACGAAAAATACCGCCATCGTCTCCTTTTGCACTAAAATCCGCGCCTGAGGAAAACTCGCTCTCAATCACTTTATATACATCGGGAATTTCGGCTTCAAGCTGTTTCCGTAAATTATGGCACTCTTTTAAGGCATTGATGTAAAAACTCCTCGCCTGCGCTGTTAAGTCAAACGTCCGGGAATCCAATGTTTTTTGCGATCCCCACATACCGACCGGAGTATATTGTGCAGCCGGCTCTTTCAGTTCAAATAATTCGGGGTTATAACCCGAAGGATTAGTCATCCAAAAAACAGCAAGCTTTCCGCCAGGTTTTAATATATCCATACATTTATCCAGTAAATCACGCAATTTTTCAACTGTCTGTGTGAAGTGAATGGTATCAAACGAATAAATAAGGTCGAAGGAATACGGTTCAAAAGACAATTCATTAAAATCCATTTCTATAAAATCCAAGCTTATTATGTCCGAGAAATTTTCTTTTGCGAAATCAATTCTACTCTTCGATATGTCAATTCCTGTAACATACGAACCGTATCGTTTGGAAATATAGTCAGCAAAATACCCCACACCGCAACCCAAATCCAGAATTTTTGAGCCGGGCGGCAATTGAATCTCTTTCACAAAAAATTCCAGTTCACTTAGTGTTACCATACTCATTTGTTTTAAGTCAATTCCATGAATTCTCCCGCATAATTTTCCATATGCGGGACTGTTATAAAAATCCATTATAGTTCGCCTCCTTCGATTATTTACCTCTGTCCAAAATATAAATAAATCGAATTACACATGACAAAAACGCTTATTTCATGGGCTTTCCCGGCTGGAAAAATAATTTTATCCCACCAAACATTTACTATTTTTATTCTCATATTGCCAGTCAAACACATAATATACAAAGGATACTTATTTTATTTCACCTATAATGGTAATCGTGCCGTTCTCAAAAAAACCGGTGCAATTATAAGCCCATCTGCCGGCTGAAAGATGAATGGTTTTGATTTCGTCTGAGCCGCCAAGGGTAATGCGCTGTTCCTTGTTGTCAGGCGAAAAGAGAGAGAAAGCTACGGTACCACCCTTGATATCAGACCGGATGGTGAGGATTAAAATCTGGTCATCCTCTGCCTCGAAGCTGCCGGAACGAGTAATGCTGTTTTGCTCACCATTCCCTAAATTTATGACGGAAGTGTTGTTGTCTCCTGCTTCTGATGTTATTAGTCCGGGCAGATTGGCGCTATCACAACATTGGGGTACTGTACCGATAATGGTAATCGTTCCGCTCTCAAAAAAACCGGTGCAATTATAAGCCCATCTGCCGGCTGAAAGATGAATGGTTTTGATTTCGTCTGAGCCGCCAAGGGTAATACGCTGTTCCTTATTGTCAGGTGAAAAGAGAAATAAATCTATGGCACCACCCTTGATATCAGACTGGATGGTGAGCGTTAAAACCTGGTCGTCATTTACCTCAAAACTGCCTGATTTTGTGATGGCGTTTTGTCCACTGCTCGCTAGATTTATAACTACAGCCCCGGCTTCCTCTGCGGCGGCATCCTGTCCAGAGACATTTCCCTGTAACTGACCTGGAACAGCGGCGTATGCACCGGTAAATGCCCTGCCAAAACAAATGGAAAGTGCCAGGAAGAATGATGATATCTTGATTATTTTAAAGGTCCTTTTTAAATTCATACCAAAACAGGGAATGTACCATTGCATTGATTTTTTCATCATAACGCCTCCATTTCATAATTCCAAATTGAATGTTGACTATCGACTGGCCGGCTGGCGTTGCTATCTCCCCAATAAGCGGAAAGCTATCAGTCTTAGTCTATTTTTAGCCAAAATGCAGGACGAATACAGCAGTTTGTATCTTCTACGTCCTGTGCTGCCATCTCAATATAACCGTCAAAATTAACGCAGCTTATAAAGTCATATTCTCCCTCTTCTTCTTCATAACTTTTCCCATAATACCGCAACCACCAGCCGCCTTTATTATCATCTTCGCATTTTTGATCAATAAACCATGCTCCCTGTGACCGTGCATAAGGGGTTGTCAGTGCTCCTCTGTCTTCAAACAAAAAATATTCTTCCGCTTCATCATAGCATAATAGGAAGATATAATCTGAAGCATCTCCTTCCTATAATGTCAAGCCCAAAATGTTGATTTCCTGGACTTTTTCTCAAGTAATTCTTTTCAAAAACAGAGCCAATGGTGATGAACAGTCATGGTATCATGTACTGAATAGATGGAGCAGGGTGCACTGTATAAAGCGTCCTGTTGTCTTCGCTTTATAAAGGCTATTTTCCCTCTGCTTCTCTATGATGGTGAACCTTCCGTGCCTAATGAGATCGTGTCTCAACTTCCTTCGTCCCACCTGTTCATACACCGAGTGCCAACCAAGCTTTCAAACGGGATCCTGTCCCACGGAGAGAACTACCGTTGGCTACAGCTCTTGTTTTTTAGATCATACCGACCAGCTTCCCCTTCGGCGGTGCCGGTTGCCCGGTGGACGCTGTGCCTCCCCTGGTTCCCATTGGTCTTGTTGCTGATGCGGCTTCCAAAAGCCCTATCGTTTACAGGTTCCTTTCCAGAACCCTGCCCGGCTCCCGTACTCAGCATCTTGCCGTGATCGTATTTTGTCCCATCCCGCATAATCCGAAGTATCTTACAGGCTATCACGATCAGCGACTGCATCTTCTTGAGCGGGTTTTCCGCCCTGGTTGTGTAATACAGGTGCACTTCCTTGAATTCCGGCGAATGGGCGACAGCCGACTTTGCTGCCTGGAACAGCCAATACCTGAGCCTCTTGCGTCCCCTATGGCTGATTTTGGTCTCCCCCTTATGCTTGCCAGAACTACAGGCCACGAGTCCCAGTCCGCTTAGCTTCTGGATCTCGGCGGCATCGTCAAACCGGCTCCGGTCACCCATTTCCGCCATTATCCCCGACAGGATGTTTTCGCCAATCCCGGATATCTCCAGTATGTTCTCCGCATGGGGAATTGAAGTTTCAGGTCTGAGGGGAACGGCGCCTCTTTCAGCAGTTCCAACGCAAATGCCCCGTCCACTTTTCCTAATGCGTCCTTATATTCCGGTAAGTGGATTTTCATTTCCCTATGCAGTCGGTTCAGATCCCGGATCCGGTCCTCTGTAAGCTGGTCACGGAACATGGAGAGCCTTCTCAGTTCCGCATACAGTCCCCCGGAAGATTGCTGAGTTCTCTTCCTCTGGTATCAATTGCCCTCATATAGTGCGTGTCACTGCCTATATCGCATCCAACTATGAGTATGTCATCGCTGATGAAGGAAAGCCTTGCATTCTTATCGAATTTGCCGTGGGTTTCAAGGTCGTGCCAGGTGTGCGCCTGCAGTTCCTGACGGATTGCAGCTGCTTTTTTTACCAACTCCTCCTGTTCAAAAATATTTACAGAATTAACTTGATTTTTCCTCTGTTTCGCTTTAGCATTCATTGTGTATACCTCTCGTATGTTTAGATTTTACCAACTGGCTGGTCAGTAATAATCTGAATGTACTTGAGGTATACTTTTTCGTCAAACCCTGTATCTGCTTATATTATACAGGAAGCTTCTTGTCCTAATAAATAAGTTACCCTTTCCTTACATCCCGTTGACTCAAAATAATTTCCGCTCATTTTGTATCTCCTGCCATTTTTGTTGGATTAAAATCTTTTGCTCCAGTATTATTAAGTAACTGGACGGACACTCGCTTTTTTTGTCTTGCTCATATTTTTATTCTGAAAATAGTCATGGTGCCTTTACCATTTTGAATCACAGACTCTTTTGCAGAGATTAGCTGATTATTTTGGGAACCAAACGTGAACTGTATAACCCCCTCTTCCTCCTCAAGATACGTAATATATTGATGAACTCTTCTGATTCCTTTCGTACCATAAGTTCTAAGCAGCGATAGAGAATATCGTAGCATCTCTATTAGGTTTTACGCAGGACTATTGCCATTAGGTAAGCAGATGTTAGAAAGCGAGTGTCATTCCTCCTCTGTTTTTTTACTACATGTTTTCACCGACTTTATTTAAGGAAAAGTCTTCACGCTTTTTGCATACGATATGTAATTGACTAGGAGATTTCATTTTGTGGGGGCTTAGCCTGTATGATCCGATTATTATTTCCAGCAGTTCCTGCTGTGTAAGAGATGTATCATCCATACGGGTGATTCCGGAGCCCAATACAGGTATGCATACATCCTTCTGTCCATAGTATTTGTCAATTTCCTTCCACAGGACTGAGAGGCAAGCAAGAAATTCATCACGGGTCATTCTTCCCAACCCGTCTTTGTCCAGCTTTGCGAATGCCATCAGTAAATAATTACCATTGGGCACCAGCTTTCCAGAATCATATCTTTCCTTGTTTTGATATTTTGACTTGCCTTTCGCTGGTTTTAACTGTACATTGTCAATTAAACTCTGGATATCCTGTATCGGATATTCTTTAAGATACTGTCCACAGATGGAGTCCGGATTTATATCAGAAGGAGCTGCCCCTACACTTGTCGTGAAGCATTCGTCAAAGGGTATCACTATTTTACAGGCGCGCATCTTAAATAAATCTCCATATTGAACCTGGATACTATAATTCTTCCCTTTTATGCGAATGCTTCTTCGACCGAGTACGTACAGGGTATTTATTATGATTGATATGACAAGCGCCGCGATAAAAGCCAAAACACGGGCTAAGACAACATTGGCTTCGTCAGAGGCATTGGGTAACCATTTCCATTTCCCAAAGACCGATTCGGGGACAAAGGTAAAGACTACCGTAATGATACTCAGCGCCCAGGTACTGCTTTTCTTTAGAAGCTTAAGCATATCCCAGCACCTGTTTTATGTAGGTATAATCACCCACCTTTTCACCATAATCGTTCCTTTTCCAAAAAGGCCGCGCATCGGATTCATAGCCTTTCATATAAGATGGAAGCCAATTTGATTCCTTGCGTAATGAGTTATAAACAATAATGATGGGCTTTTTACGTTTCTTGGCCTGCTCAAACTCATGCTGGAGGTAGGAAAACGCATTGATATTGCCAACATCACTATCTGCTTTGGCTGAACTGGTATGAATCACTTTGCAGGTCTTGGAGCCCTTGGAATTTTGCTTATACGGAGTACAGCTGCAGTCTGCCTGCTCGCTGCTTGCCCGTGAACAGCTGCTGCCGGCTTTACGGGATGCGGTCTTATCACCAACAATAAAAATAACAGCGGAGGAAGCGTTTATCTGTTGATTAAACTCACGTTTCAAGTCACAAGGGCGACAATCCGGATCATTGGAAACACTGCCTGAAGCTACTTTTGACATGTCTATAAAATCTACTTTATGCCGGTTATCGGACCCCCATTGATTCAGAATATCAACGACATCACGGTCACCGCTATCTTCTGCATAATCTGCGCTAATATAAACTCGTTTGCTCATAACCTTATCTCCTTTTTCGTTTTGTAATATTGCTGTTAAAAGTCCCCTCCTGATGCATGAAGGCAGGATTGAAACGCCCAATCCAATGCTGCATGTTTTGTCATATCATCTTTATTAAGTCCGGCGAATCAATCCCCTTTCCGTTTGCCATTGGCCCGTCCCCTTCTGGTACTTAATAGGCGCATGTTAATGGATTTACTCAGGTTTGGGGACACACAAAAATTATATGACATATCATAAACTTTCACATTCATGACAGCGCCTCCTTTATACCCTAAATAAATCCCCCCTAGTTATATATCGTCATATTTATTAAAAAAATAATCAAAGCGATTCTATTTTTAATCGAAAGAGCACTGCTGTTTTTTCGGGGCACTCCATTGGGGGGACAAACGGAAAACCGACACCCTCTAAGTTGGTGAATTCAGCTCTGCAAAGGTTGCTAATTGACTTTCCATTATCAAAATGATAATATTGTCATATATTCAAGGAGGAGTGGAAACATGGCAGACAAAATTATGGAGTGCATTACCAATCCGGTAAAATGTAAGCTGCTGCTTGAGATATATTCACAAGGCCAGGCAACCGCAAAGCATTTGTCGGATACGCTTGGCGATATTCCGCAAGCCACTTTATATCGCAATCTGAAATCCTGTACCTCACGGAATTCCTCCTTAGAGACGCCCTCCAACACTAGCCCGCAAAGTTTTGTAGCAAAGCTCGCACAGCGCCGTAGCAGAACGGGTAATACCGCCGAATTCCAGGCTCAAGGATTCCGTTCTCTGACATGCTCTCGCCTCAAAATACGTTCCCGGAGCATCGCCCATACCCGCTACATGAAATTTTACTGGCGAATTGGCAATTATCATGCTGTCCACTATAACGGTCTCCGGATTCTCCGGATAAAACAGATAGCTGTTGAGGGTCTTGTCACAATCTCACCTACACTTGAAATTCCGCTATTCTACTGTCTGGGCTTTATTCCCCAAAATATCACATTCATCAGAATCACAATCAGTAAAACCGCGGCCATTGCCACCCAGAAGCCAATATTAAGCCCCAGCCATTGGGTCGTTCCGAAAAGAGTCATCCAAATTTCTTTCCAGTTCATTGTTACACCTCCTTAGAGCAGTTCGCCATAGTGACGGACATAGGCTTTTTTCAAACTGGTTGCCAGCACCATATACAGCAGGATGCAGGGAATCAGATAAGTAAAGTATGCTGCGGGCAGAGCGACAAAGCCCAGCATCGTTCCAAAGGCCGTAAAGGGAATAATGGTCAGTATCGTAATTCCTGCAATGGTGAGCAGTGTCACCGGAGCAGATGCACGGCTCTGGATAAAGGGCAGTTTCGGTGTGCGGATCATATGAATGACCAGTGTCTGGCTCCACATGGATTCCACGAACCATCCGGCCTGGAACATCCCAATATACTGCGCCTGAACTGCCGCAAGCTCTGCGCCGCTGTAATGAGCGGCCAGATCGTTGAACAAAACACCGCCGGACACGAACATAGGGCAGAATACAAAATACATGAAAATGTAGGTTGTAAAGTCGAAAATGGAGCTGGTGGGTCCAATCCAAATCATAAAACTGCCTACACTGGAGGCATCCCATTTCCGGGGCTTTGCGATAAATTCCTCATCCACGTTATCCCAAGGAATCGCGGTACAGGACAGGTCGTAAATCAGATTCAGGAAAATCAGATGCACGCTCATCATCGGCAGGAAGGGCAGCAGTGCAGAAGCCGCTAGTACCGAGAACATATTGCCGAAGTTTGAAGATGCGGTCATCTTGATATATTTTATCATGTTTGCATAGGTCTTACGGCCTTCAATAATACCCTGCTCCAAAACCATCAGGTCTTTTTCCAACAGGATAATGTCAGCCGATTCCTTTGCCACGTCCACAGCAGTATCTACCGAAATGCCGATATCGGCGGCTTTCATGGCAGCGGCGTCATTGATTCCATCGCCCATGAAACCAACGGTATGCCCGCTTGCACGAAGAATAGAAACCACACGGGCTTTCTGGTCGGGTGTCAGCTTGGCAAATACATCGGCGGCTTCTGCGGCTCTTGCCAGCTCTGCATCGCTCATTTTTTCCAAATCAGAGCCAAGAAGCATATTGCGGACCTTCAGTCCCACCTGCTTACAAATGGTACGGGTCACTTTGTCGTTGTCCCCGGTCAGGATTTTGGTGGTCACACCATGGTCTTTCAGCGCCTTGATTGCGTCTGCGGCGGATTCCTTCGGGGGATCGAGGAACGCAAGATACCCTATCAGCACCATTTCGCACTCGTCCTTTACGCCAAAAGCGCCTGCCGGAGAGGGGTTGCTTTTCTGTGCAATGGCAAGAACACGGAAGCCCTTGTCATTGAGATCATCCACTGTTTCCAGGATACGGCGGCGGACATCATCGGCCAGCGGCCGCACACTGCCATCACACTCCGCATAAGCGCAGATGGAGAGCATTTCTTCCACAGCGCCTTTTGTCACCATCTGGGTCTTACCGGTTTTGTCCTGTACCACCGTGGTCAGACGGCGGCGAGTGAAGTCAAAGGGGATTTCATCTACCTTCACATAGTTTTCAGACAGATCGAGCAGTCGGGAATCTTCCGCTTCTTCTTCCTCTGTCTTATGGATAATCGCCAAATCCATCAGATTCTTATAGCCGGTCTGGAAGTAGCTGTTGAGGTAAGCGTGGCGCAGAACCCGTGTATCGTCCTCACCGTTTACGTTAAGGTGATATTCCAGCACAACTTTATCCTGTGTCAGCGTTCCGGTTTTGTCGGTGCAAAGAATATCTATGGCCCCGAAGTTCTGGATGGAATTCAGGTTCTTGACGATGGTCCGCTTTTTGCCCATGGATACTGCGCCTTTGGCAAGGCAGGTAGTCACAATCATGGGAAGCATCTCCGGGGTCAGGCCAACGGCAATAGAGATGCCAAACAGGAATGCTTCCAGCCAGTCACCTTTCGTAATGCCATTGATGAAGAATACCAGCGGAACCATGACCAGCATGAAGCGGATCAGTACCCAGGAAACAGCGTTGACGCCCTTGGTAAAGCTGGTCTCCACCGCTTCTCCGGCAATGGCGGATGCCATAGAGCCAAACAAAGTATGGTCTCCGACACAGATGACAACAGCGGTCGCGCTGCCGGAAACCACATTGCTGCCCATGAAGGCAATGTTTGTGTAATCGGTCACGCTCTGCTTCTGTGCGCTCACATTGGGCATCTTTTCGACAGGCTCACTCTCCCCCGTAAGACTTGCCTGACTTACAAACAAATCTTTTGCATCCAAAATGCGTACATCGGCGGGAATCATATCCCCGGCGGACAGATGTACGATATCGCCCACCGCCAGAGCTTCCATGGGAATTTCGGCTTTTTCCTGTTCCCTGCGGGTAACCGTGCAGGTTGTCGTAATCATGGCCAGCAGTTTTTCCGCCGCGTTTCCGCTTCTGGATTCCTGTACAAAGCGAAGTGTACCAGAAATCATAACCATGGTCAGAATAATAATCACGGTCAGAGGGTCAAAATCCTCCGGCGTACTGCCTAAAAGAGAAAAATAGGGAAACACCATATCCGTCATGGTGGACACCAGCGCCAGACAAAACAGGATAGCGGTAAAGGGATTGATAAATGCCCCGGCCAGCCGTTCTACCAGAGATTTCCTTTTTTCATGGGTTACTTTGTTGGTTCCGTATTTAGTACGGCTTACGGATACAGTCTCTGCATCAAGGCCACGAAGTGTGGTATGCAGATTTTTCAAAACTTCTTTAACGGGATTGGTAGCCGCAAACTGAATGCGGCGATCCTGCCCGTCACGGATGACTGCTTTTTCCGCGGCCTGACGAACAGCTATACGTTTTTCTTTCTTGTTCATTGGTCTTACCTCCTTGAGTTTTAGTTGAGGAGAGATTCTTAAAACAAAACCGGTGTAAACCACACGAATCGCCTCCCTTCAATCATTAATAGAATACAAAAATCGCAAGGAAATCACATGGCTAAAGCCTTGCGATTTCCTTGCGATTTTGCAAGAATTTAGGCGGGCTGAGATTGGCCCGACTGTGTTAAAGTTGGTCGTTAAATTTGTATCCAATGCCCCAGATGGTCAGAATGTACTTTGGCGCGTCCGGGTCAGGCTCAATTTTCTTCCGTAGCTTTCGGATAAACGCCATGATGTTGCTGTCATCCAAAAGGTAATCCTCCGCCCAGACTGCCCGATAGATCTGTTCCTTAGTAAAAACCTCGCCCTGGTTCTGCGCAAGAAAATACAGGATCTCAAACTCCTTTGGCGTTAGGCTGACCTCCGCCCCCTGCATAATGACCCTTCTGCCCTTTGGATAAATTTCCAGTTCTCCGAGCCTCATCCCGTCCAACGGGACGGGCACGGGAGCCTCTGTCTCGTTGGACGAACTCAATAACAAGGATGACACCTCTCCGTTTAGCATATCCCGGATGCCGGAAAGTAAATCTTCTGCGCAGTCACTTTCCGGCGGTTCTTTCAGCAGCTTTTCCAGCAGCCACGTTTCAAGGGCGGAATCCATTGGGATGAAACTGATATTCTTTTTCATGATGAATTCCTCCTCAAATCAGCTCATGGTACTTCTTCTGATAGAAGTATTTGGCTACCGTAGTCAGCAGCATATACAATAGAGCCACAGTCAGTAAAAACACGAAATATCCGAACGGCAATTTTGTCAGGCCGAACAGCAGCGCGCCGCCGGTAAAGGTAATTGCGGTAAAGGCAACGATTCCGGTAAGAGTAATGCAGATAACAGGCGCAGATGGCCTACTCTGCACAAAGGGTATCCTGCGGGTCCGCAGAAAATGCAGAATCAGCACCTGCGTCCACATGGATTCCAAAAACCATCCTGTCTGAAAAAGAGACACATACTGAAGCCGCAGGGCGGGGGAGGTAAGATTCAAATAGGTCGCTCCTCCGCACAGCATAGGACACAGGAAGTAATACAGAAACAGGAATGTCACTATGTCGAACAGGGAACTTATCGGCCCAAAGGACAGCATAAACCGCCCCAACGTCCTGCCCGACCAATCCCTCGGAGACAGGGTTTCTTCTTCATCCACGTTGTCCCAGGGCAGAACGATGCACAAAATGTCGTACAGCAGATTCAGCAGCAAAATCTGCACGGAGGTCACTGGCAAAAACGGCAAAAAGGCGCTGGCGCAGACAATGGAGAGGATGTTGCCGAAGTTGGAGCTGGCGGTAATTTTAATGTATTTGAGCATATTGGTAAAGGTCTTGCGCCCTTCTAAAATCCCCTGTTCCAGCACGCCAAGATCCTTTTGGAGCAGTACCACGTCCGCCGCGTCTTTTGCCGCATCAACTGCCGTATCCACCGAGATGCCCACATTAGCCTCGCAAAGTGCCGGAATGTCATTGATTCCATCGCCCAAAAAGCCCACTGTGTGGCCATTTTGGCGCAAAGCGGAAACCAGACGGATCTTTTGCCCCGGCGTAAGCTCCGCAAAAACATGAATTTCTTCAACCGCCATGCTAAGTTCGCTGTCTGTCATTTCATCCAGCCTGGCGCCGGTCAGCACGGTTTCGGAAGAAATCTCCACCCGTTGGCATACAGAGACTGCCACGTCCACCTGATCCCCCGTCAGAATTTTTGGAGCCACCTTTAGCCTTTTGAGCGCCGCCACGGACGCTTTCGCGGTTTTCTTGGGTGCGTCAAAGAACGCCAAATACCCCATCAGGATCATACCCGTTTCATCGGCAGGGATAATCTGCTTTTTATATCCCATATTTTTTCGTGCAACAGCGATGACCTTCATCCCGTCCTGGAGCATCTCATCTACCACAGCGGCTACGCTCTGAATCCCGCCTTTCTCTATCGGCAGAATTTCACCCCGATACTCCACATGGCTACAGCGGGCAACGATATGGGAGATATCCCCTTTCATAATGAGTTGACTTTCTCCGTTTCTGCCTGTTACAAGAGTGCTGACAAGCTTGCGGGCATAGTCAAAGGGAATCTCTCCTATTTTTTGATACTGAGTGAGCAAATTAGTATAATGCGTTTCGCGCCCTGGCATAGTCTGACAGGCAAGAATTGCGTTATCTATGGGATTGTGGACGCCGGAATGATAGGAACTGTTTAAGAACGCCAAATCCAGTACCTCGGTATTTTCATTGCCGAGCACGTCCATGTAATATTCCAGCAGAATGCTTTCATTGGTCAGTGTTCCAGTCTTGTCCATGCAAAGCACATCCATGCTGCCAAAACCCTGCATAGCATTGATATCTTTGATAATGGTCTGCTTGCGGCTCATGGTAAGGCTGCCTTTTGCAAGGCAGGCTGTGATGACCATAGGCAGCATCTCCGGCATCAGTCCTACGGCTACCGACAGAGCAAAAGCAAAGGATTCCAGCCATTTTCCGCCTGTAATACCGAGTAGCACAAACACAATGGGAACCAGTACAGCCATAAAGCGGAGCATGACCCAAGCGATGGAGCCGGCCCCATTTTGAAAAGAATTTTTATCATCGGAATCAGGTTTTGCAAAGCTGCCGTAGAGCGTATCTTCGCCTACCGCCAGTACGATTCCTTCACCCTTACCGCTGATGACTGTCGTTGCCATAAACACAAGGTTTTCAAGCTGGGTCAGTGTTATCTGACTGCCGTGGTTATGTGTACGGCAGTTCTTTTCCAAAATGGCACTCTCACCCGTTATGGATGCCTGTGAGATGAACAGGTCAGTGACCTCTGTCAGCCGGATGTCTGCCGGGACACGGTCACCCGCAGAGAAAAGGACAATATCCCCCACCACCAATTCTTCCACGGGTATTTCTATAAGTTCTCCTTCTCGCTTTACAGTGATGCTTTCATGGAGCAGCCGGTCAAGCTGCTTTGCAGCATTTTTGGCCCGTAGCTCCTGAACCAGACGGATCATGCCACCAATTAGGATCATGGAAAAGATAATAATAGCAGTAGTGGCGTTCTTGGCGAAGTTGGATGCGAGAAAGACGTCCGTCACCAACGAAATCATACCTAGGACAAAGAGAATCACATTGAATGGGTTTACAAAAGCCCGCCGCAACCGATGTATTGTCGTATCCTTTTTTTTCGTTATGAAACTGTTTACGCCATATCGCTGCTGCATCATCTCGACCTGCTCGCCAGTTAAGCCATCTTTCGATGTACCGATCTCCCGATATATTTCTTCTGCTTCGTAATATGCGTATTTTTTGATACGACTGTCGAACAGTGTTGATTTGGGCACAGGACAGCTCCTCCTTAATTATTATAAACACATTCTATCATAGCTTTAGTATAAATGTCTCTTTTAAATTCTTGCTTTTTTCTTGTCTTTTCAAGCCTTTGAGCAGTAACAGCTTAGGCCAAATTTTTGTTTATGGGCTTTAGCCTGTTGATTGTGATAACACAAAAATACTTTGGTTGTTTTATCTTCTTTTTTAGTACCTCTCGCTATCTATTGCCCTGATATTTTATCCGTTCTCTCATCCATTCCATTTCGCATATACTCATACTCACGCAGCATTCTCATCAGCTCCAGTGCACTGCGAAATGAAATATAGTTTCCTTCAATACATTTTCCTTTTATACGCCCCTGCATACTGGAGAACTGCCGTTGATGAATTTCAATTACCAACGTCTCATATGCGGTTGTACCTATGGCCATAAACCGATTCATATTTTGAATCTTTGTACAGTATTTCAGTGGAATATGCTCTCTATCCAGTTCCCGCTTCTCATATGCTTCTTTCATATGGGCGTCCAAGAATCTTGGCTCTGTTGTCGCCATCGGCCGGTGCAATCTCGCGCATAATGTATCAATCTTCAGTCCCAAGTCCAATATGCCGGTAAATTCTACTGGTTCCTTTAAATAAAAATTTACAATATTCCCACTTAGTTCTCCCTGCTTGTTTTTAATACAAATAAGAAACACACTCATACGGTCCGTGTTTGCCAGTGCATAATACCCGCTTTCTTCCATATGTATCACCTTATCCCTCATATTTCTTTCATTGATAATGGCTTTATCCGTCTTGCCGCATATTATGATTCTGCCCCATAATGCCATCAAGCACTATGGGGCAGAATTAATTCCACCTAAGGTGTTTCCCGAATCCAAGCTCCGTTTTCATCGACTTGGCATCCATCTGGCGTCATCTCATTTATGTACAGGGATCCCAATGGACGGCCATTCCGGTTCGTATATTCCCATCGCTTCGATACCTCATTAAACGTCCAAGTCTTCTGCTGGTTATCAGCTGTTAGATAATACCATATTCCATCAATCTTCTGCCATCCCAGCAACATAGCTCCGGTGAATGGGCTCAGGTAATACCATCTGCCATCGGTATCATCATAGTGCCATCCCTTTGTCATTCGACCGAACCAGCCATCGTGTACATTTGACAGGAAATACCACTTGTCCGTATCCCGGTCCAGGAACCAGCCGCTGTCCATAACGCCCTCACTGTCAAAATGATATGTGGCAATCTGGCTGCTTCCATTATGCGTGTATCGTATATTGGCCCAGCTGTCTTTGATATGGGCTCCGTTGTTCAATACAAATGCCCACTTATGGTTAATCAGGTCAAGGTTATCCCATCTGCCATCGGTTCCTTCCAAATAAGTGCGGTAACCGTTTTCTGCACCGCTATTACCCGGTCCACGTCCTCCGCCAGAAGAACCTTTTGAGCCGCCGCCTGAGCCGCCGCCCGAGCCGCCGCCGCCTGAGCTGCCGCCGCCAGGGTTATCTCCTCCGCCAGGATTGTCGCCTCCGCCAGGGTTATCTCCTCCGCCGGGATTGTCGCCTCCGCCACTGCTAATACTGTCTACCAGTGCTTTCAGTGTATCAAAGGCATTTTCCAGGTCATCAACCGAAGGTCTGGGCAGGCGGTTCAGCACTTCAACAGCCTCATTCACAGCCTCAGTAAGGGTATCTCTGTCTTCTGCGCTTACAGACCCATTATTCTTCAGGGCATTGGCGATATTAATCTCCTCCTGCAGCCTTTCTTTTGCTTCCTGCCACTGGGTATCGTCTTCCGGCTCATAGACAGCATATAATTCCAAATCTCTTGTCACTGGATCTGAAGTATCATACATCCCTCCTCCAGACTGGCGTTTCGACAGGCCTGTGAACTCATACGCTATGCCTGTAACGGAATCCGTATAGCCTTCGTGAATATCTAAATCCATATAGTCTTCCGTATCATCCAAGGACCTGCCATCCCTTACCTTAAATGTATGAACCTGCCCCCTTCCGGTATCCATGATGGTCACTTCATACGCTTTATAATAACTAAATACCAGAGTATCACCGATATTAGCTTCAAAGGCAAAGCTTCCGGTAAAGTCCTCATTCTCATTCGGGTCAGGTGTCATCAGGACTTCTTCGCAGGTCGTGTCTCCCTCATCCTCTCCAAAATTAATTTTCCATAACCTGTATTCCAGATTTCCCAAAAGACTGGTGTCCAATTTTCCAAACACTTTAATTGCTGGAGTCAGATTTGCATCCTCCACCAGTGGTTTATTGGTTCCATCCACCTTTCGTGTAAGTCCGATATCCAGACTCCATGGTGTCTTAACGCTCTCCCCGTCATCCACTTCCTGCCTCACAGCTTCCGAAGCAGATGCCACCGGTGCGTGTCGGTCGAACTTAACTGTATAAGCTATCCGCTGCCCGTTTGAAAGCGCTGTGCTATCCTCATCGTTATCAACCAGTTCTTCCTTTAATTCCTGAAGTGCTTCATCTGATTTGTCCAGGGCAAATATCCCGTTTTTGGGTGAATAATCCACCGTTGCATTGGAGGCAGTCGCTACAGGAGGCGTTTCATACATGGCCTGGAGGATTACATCTCCCGCTGTCATTTCCACGGTCTGATTTCTTCTGGTCAGGTATGAGATATGCAGATTACCAATCTGTACTTCCCATTGTTTAAATGACTGCCCAGAAGGATTCATATCCTCCGCAGATATCCTGATCTGGTCCCCTGCCTTTACCAGGACTTCATCTGTATGTTCTTCCACATCCAGCGCTTCCCCGTTTCTTGTCACTGATTCCACATAACCTCCGTTCACCAAACGGAAGGTATACACACGATCCTGCTGCGAAGTGCCTGTTACCATTACCTGGCTCCCGTTTATCACACGGTCTGAAGGCGCATCGCCGTTATCTGCTTGTTTGGCCACGATGATATAGGATGCATTTGGTTCAAGTCCTGCAAGTTCTACTGTCCGCGGACTGCCGGACGGGCTTACCCATCCGTCTTCGTTCCCATCCTGACTGACCACATTTCCATCCATATCAAGAACCGCATACACAGTATTTTCTCCTGCCGGGCGGATAACAATCTTCCTTAGTCCCTCTGTCGTATCATCCGCGGTGGAATAATTCCCTCCAATAGCAGGTACCATGACACGGGCTGGCTGACTTATTAAGGATGGATCCACTGAATCTGTCAGTATGTCTCCAACAACAGGAGCTGCGCTTTCCGCCATCTCATACACGTAGTAGCTGTCACAGGGCGGCAGTTGTTCAAAGCAGCTGCTGCCAAGCTGTTCCCCTGTCATCACTGCCAAAAGCCGTCCGTCACTGTCCGTCAGGGCATATTTACGCGCCTCATTTGCTCCGCTTATCTCAATCTTACCCATACCGTCATTTCCTATCGTTCCAGTTCCATCTGGAATGCACAGGATTCCATCATCTCCTCCCACAGGTGTAAAGCGTGCCCTGTAAGTCTGATCCGCCAGAATCGTCATATTCGGGTCTGTAACCTGATTCCCGTTTTCATCAAACCAGCCAGCAAACATATAGTTACTGTCCGGTGTGGTCTGGGGCAGGGAAATCAGAGACCACAGAGTCCCTTTCGGCACATGCATGGAATTGGTTCCTGAAATAGAGCCGCGGCTTCCGCTTTCAAATCTTATATCACACCATTGTCCCGGGTCTTCCACAAAATCCGCGTAAAGTTTGAGGTCTCCGGTCAGTTCAATATCTCCGGTCAACACGGTTCCTACTTTACCTGTACCGGAAGCATTGGCTTTATACCAACCGTTAAACATATAGTGCTGTTCAGGAGATGGCGTGATCCCTTCTGTGATTGTATCAATGGAGTGGGTACCAAGCCGTAAGGAACGCGGGCTGCTGTCTCCTGACAAACTTCCATGTTCGCTGTTGTAATAGTTAATCCTGGCCCAATGGGTTGTATCATTCAGATCTTCATTATAGGTAACCGTAACAGTGCCGCCTGTAAAGTCTGTTTTAAAACTCAGCGTGGATGCTGTCTGGTCCATACTGATATCGGTAAAAGTTCCATTCCATCCAATATTAGGCGGATACGTATACCCAGCTTTTCGCTCTACATTTACCGTTACTGTTTCATTCGGAGACACCTCCCTTGTTTCCGGCTCAGCCAGCACATTGTTATGGTTGTCTATCCGGTTAATGGTTACATGGGTTACATAAGAAGGGTCAATCTCGTAAGTATATACCACGGTTACCGGCTGATTGGGCATCTTTCCGGTAAAGTTCTTTTGGGCATCAAATGTGCATCCTGCTGTCTGCGCCGAATATATCCCTCTTCCCGACAAATCATCTATATCCCCGCTGCCTGTTTTTATCTGAGCGCCGGTAAGGGTATAAGCCGTAATCTGTGCCGGTGCGGCAGAAACCTGCGACTCCGCGGAATAGAGATAGCTTTCCGGGGTACGGATCGCACGGCCACTCCCATCTGCATATTCTACACGCAGGGCAAATTTCTTTGAACTGTCAGGCTCATATCTGTATGCCACAGTCAAGTCATCATTGGGCATATTTCCGCGGACAGACCGGGTAGACTCATTAATGGTCGCGGCCTCCCCCAGCGTTCCATGGCCTGAGGCGTCATCAAAACGGCGCGTTTTGTTGTTCTTAATAATCACAGAAGATACCTTATAGCCCGGTATATCCCGTTTGTAGGTAGCGGATACTGCTGTATTGGCCGTCACCCGGGTTGTCCAGCTTCCGTCATCAAAAAACTTATATATCTGGCTGTCATCCGCTTCGGGCCATGCATTCGGGTCTTCTCCATTCATGTTTCCATTTCTGTCCTCATTCAGGTCCCGGTAATGCATGACTGTAAAATCAAACTGACTGGACGCATCACCATTCCAGCGTGCCTCATATGCCGTGGTTGAATTGTAAGGAAACGCAAAGGGCAGATACAGTATCTTATTACCATCTGCATTATACCAGCCGTCAAAGGTATATCCCGGCCAACTCAAATCCGCGTCAAATGCAGGCAGCACCGGCCTGTCACCAGAACCCAGATTTTCCACGGCAATTCCATTGAAATCACTTGCTTCAGCCAGTGGATGACCAGCTCGTCCGGTAGCATACGTAATCCGGTTTCCATCTCTGGGAACATTCATATAGTTTGAATGTGATAAATCCGGCCCCTCCTTGGGATCAAACCGAATGACTGCCGGATCCCCGTAACTCAATGCATACGCCGGCGCCGGAGGCGCGGCCATGGTTATCACCATGGCCGCGGCCAAGACACGGGCCAGATATGCCTTAATCTTATTTGTCCTTTTCATAAAACCTCCTGCTATTGTAAAGCTCCATCAGCGCCTACCTGATAGCCGTCCGGTGTCTTCTCATTGCTGTACATGGAGCCAAGCGGCCTTTCCTGATTCTGCATAAACACCCATTTCCCGGTGCTGCGGTCATATGAGTATGTCTGTGCCGTATTCTGAGGTGTAAAGAAATACCATTTTCCTTCAATTTCCTTCCATCCCATTACCATCTGGCCTGTAACCAAATCCAGGAAATACCAATGCTTATCCACCTCATCATAATGCCATCCTGTCTTCATCTTTCCCAGCCAGCCGTCTTTTTTCGCATTACAGTAATACCAGTTCATATGCTCGTCCCTGAACCAACCGTAATCCATAAGACCATTCGCATTAAAATGATACCAACCATTCTTATTCACATCACCATTGGCATAATCAAGCTTTGCCCATATGCTGGTCAGGCGTATACCCCCGTTAAGCACAAAGGCCCATTTATCATTGGACGCATCAACCAATTCCCAGTTCCCATTGGTTCCAACTACATAACTTTTACTGGTTTCCGCAACATAAGGCGCCGGAGTTGTGACAGGTCCGCCTGTGCTGACAGACCTAGCGCTGCCACCTCCTCCTTTCGATCCGCCTTTGCTTCCTCCCGAACCGCTTCCTGAACCGCTTCCTGAACCGCTTCCTGAACCGCCATGGCTTCCGCTTCCCCAGCCATCTCCGCCGGATGTACCTCCGCTGTTTCCTCCATTCTGGATTTTGTCATAATGATCATACCGGTCTTCCAGAATCTTATCGAAAGGTTCGCAGGCTTCCTCCAAACGGTCCAGGGCATCCAAAAGTTCATCAAGAGTTGCCCGGGGGCCCGTTCTGTCGAATACATCCAAGGCTTCCTCTATGGCTTCCTTTATCTTTTCCGTCTCCTTCAGCGTCAGGAAATAATCGTCTGATTTTTCGATTGTAGCTTTGATTGCATCCTCCAGCTGTTTCCTGGCATCATTCACTTCACCGCTGTTGTCATCGTAAAACGCATATACATACGTCTTCCTCTTGATTTCCTTGTCCGGGTCAAATTCCTTCAGCCGGTCTTCCCGGTAACTCCAGCCAATATAATTAAATTCAATCCCCTCATTATTAATGAATGAATCGATTGGTATCTCCACTTGGCTGTATTCAAAGGAATACGCTCCACTGCCTGGTGCCTCACCCCGGCGCACTTTAAAATGATAACGGTATTTTGGTTCTTCTTTATTATTGATAAAATAAATCCTGTATGCCCTGGAATAGATAAGCACATATCTCATTCCGGCCTGAGCCGTAAATGTAAACAAACCGCCGGTCTCTTCCGGATTATCAGACATATCAACCGGTTCAATGATCAGCTCCCCATCATCCGGATCCTCGGAAATAGCAAACAGCTGATAGTCCATCATGTCTACATCTTCTTTATCCAGCTGGACATATGTGTTAAACGTTGCTTCCGATGGCGAAGCTACACCTACTTTCCGCCCGTTCACATACCGTTCAATATCTACATTTAATCCCCAGGCTCCATGATACGCCTCTTCATGGTCCCCGTCATAATAAGACGAACGTTTAATTGCATTGGATTCAGTCGCCTTTACCACAGTCTTTTTATATACTACCTTATAGGTCACATCTGCATGGTTCACATCCATAAGGGTCCGGTCTGCGTCTGTGGTAAGCTCCTCCTCCAGGTTTTCAATTTCATTGGGGTCCAGAGCCATCTCATGTTTATTTCCTCCCCGTACCTCATCCGTCACTGTGGCATTGCTGGGTGTCGCTGCCGCACGCTCATAATAAGCTGTCATAACCACGTTGGAATCCGGCATCGTAAATGTCACATCCTGACGGCGTATGGTTTCTGTCATTCCAGGAACTGCCCCGATTGTCACCTTCCAGTACCGGAAATTCTGTCCATTTCCATCGGTTTCTTCCGCGTGAAGCACCACTTCATCGCCTTTATGGACCTCATCATATCTGGGGATATCTAATTCTACTCCATCAACAGAGTGGACCTGGGCATTAATCGCCTCCACTACATAGTTGGGAATATCCAGTTCGCCGCCTGGATCTGTGCTGATGTGAGTCCCGTCTTCCAATTTGCTTTCCGCAGTGATGCCGGATGCCCCATGAGGCCTTGCCACTACCACATATTCCTCATTGTAATCCAGTCCGGAGAAGGTCAGGCTTGCCGGTTGGCTGCCGCCGGCTGACTGCCAGCCCCCATCTCCCGTCTCAGGAGTTGTGACCGCATTTCCGTCCTTATCTAAAATGGCATAGTCGGAATCCGCATCCGCCGGCTTAATCACGAAAACAGTCTTCCCCTCATGTTCCTCATCGTAAAGAACCTGGTAATTGGTCTCCACTACCGGGACCAGAACCTCAGTGGCACTGCTTACGATTCCGGTCACACTGTCTATGGGCCGCCCGGTCTGTGCCTGTGTCGTACCTGTTGCTTCATATATTAAATATCGCGTACCAGGATACAGGTCTTCAAAATATACCCGTCCTGATATATTCCCGCGTACCACATCTATTATATTTCCTTCCATGTCCGTAATAATATACTGATATCCCTGGGTTGTCCCATAGACTGTAATCCTGCCTTTTCCCTGCGTATCAATACCTGCTGATGCATCCCGCGCCGCCACATCTGTACCAAAGACTGCCGGGTCTGGATAGAACCGTATGGTATAGGTATTTCCATTCACAAGTCTGCTGTCATCTTCCACAGGCGCTCCGCCATCATACCAACCATCAACCAGATAATTGACCTCCGGTGTATAGGCGGGCAGATTTCCCGTGATGTCGGCCCAGGTACGGTCGTATTGGATATGGAGATTTACGTTTTCCCCCGCATCTATGGTTCCATGCTCTCCTGCTGTAAAATGAATATCAACCCATTGGTCCGGATCTTCCGCAAAGTATGCAGTCACGGTAGCCGAACCTGTAAATCGGCTGCCGGCTGAAAGCAGCTCCTCACCACTATCCTTGATTCCGTTTCCATTCTGGTCGATAAACCAGCCTTCAAAGCGGTAATAGGTGTCTGCAGCCGCTTCAGGAGCCAGCCTCTTTTCCAGTATATCATTCCATGTATAGCTGCCTGCAGCACCCTCATCTGTTCCGTCATTGAGCAGCACGGAAGCTTTGTAAGTTCCTCCAGCCATGGCCGTTACATCAGGCGATGTATTACTTCCCCGGCTCAGGCTCCCATGTTCTCCTGCCCGGTAAATCAAATCCGCCCATTTTGACGGGTCTCTGTCATAACGATAGGTGACAGCCAGACGGTCGTTCGGCATAATTCCGTTAAAATTATGGCTGCTGTCAAAGGTTCCCGCGGATGCAGGCTCCGAGCGTTCAGCCTGGAACACATAACCATACAGATTTTTAAATTCGGCGGTCACAGGCGTATCCGCTGTTACATTTTGGGCATCCGGTCCTGTAATGTTTCTCAGCCTTTCATCCTGCGTGCCATTATCCAAATAATGAATCTTATACTCATAGCCCTCTTCCGTGGCTTCATACAGGTACGTTATCTCAACCGGCTGGTTCGGCATGGTTCCCGTAAACCTTCCATCGCTGTCAAAACTGCCCTGGACAGCGCTTACCAGATGCCCGTCCGTATCATCTGCAGTACTTCCCGCCGTGATGCTGCCTGACAGGTACTGGAAGCCATAAACATCCATCGGAGCCGCTATAATCGCATCTTCCGGGAAAACATCTTGTATGTCAGCTGTATGGACAACCGTACCATTTGCAGTCACGTATTTAACTGTAAATGCGGATTTCGCATTTGGATTGCTGCGGTCTACCTGATAACCATATTTCACGGCCGCATCCTGCCCCGGCATCTTCCCCGAGAAGTCACCGGTACCTCCATTAAAGTTTCCGAATGGAACGGGGCCGTGCCCATCACCGTAATTGTAGATGGCCGGATTCGTGGAGGAATCTGCCAAACTCCAGGTATAGCCATGGATATTCTTCTTCCCCGAATGAACCTCTGCCTCCACGCTGTAGGCATCCTCGGCCGTGGTCGACTGGAACACGATGGAACCGTCCGCATTGACATAGTCAACCGTATAATCAAACTTCACATTACTGTCCGGTGAGAAAATTGCGTAATAAGTAACCGGGTCCTCCGGGAACTCTGACGGCAATCCGCTTATGAGATCTGGATTCATCCTGTCATTCACCGTGCTCCACCCCACAAACTGGTAGCCGTAACGGCTGATATTAGGCAGCAGCGCATTGACGCTTCCTCCAACAGAACCCGTCAGAGCCTGAGGCTCCGGTGTCCCTCCATTGGCTTCAAATACAATGGAACCGCTGTTTCTGGTATATTCATACGTGATAACAACATCCTGGCCCGGCATGGTTCCCGTTACCTTGCCAAAATCTGCAACACCGGCATCTGCCTGGGCGCTCAGAGTGCCGCCTGTCCCCTGGTCAATGGTTACACCTGTAAGGCTGTATCCAGTAATGGCGGCGGGCGCGTTCACCTCAACCGCATCTCCTCCCGCATATGACAGGGGGGTGCTTGCCGGCGCTCCATTTACAGTTCCGCCTGTGGCAGAATCCCGATATATAAAGGACACCGTATATCCATTCCGCTTTAATACTGCATTCCGCCCATTGCCAAGAATTTCCGTTCCCGCGCTTACATACACACCGGAATTCCCCGCCTCCTGGTCTGCTTTAAAATTATCCGCAAAGGGGCAGGAGCCTGCAGCCCCCGGATAACTACTTGACGGCACGGCTATCTTTACTTCCTGACCGGGCTGGGATGATATCCCTCCCGGTGATGCCAGAGGAAGCTGCTCTGCTGTAACGCCTATCTGGGACGTGTCCAAATCGCTCATAACTGTTATATATTTATCCTGAGCCAGGTATACGTTTGCCTTCTTCCCGGACGGAGTTGTGTTGTCCGATATCTGATTCCGGTTTCTGATTTCAAATGCACCTGACCCATTGTAATAAACAGCTCCCTTTCCAGCGGACACATTTCCGGAAACCGTTCCAAAATTCATGGACAGTCCCGCGCTTCCCGTTACATTTACCGCGCTTCCCTGGCCAGACTCACTGCCGCTGCAGTTAGTGATTACAGCGCCGCTGTTAATCTCCAGCTTTCCGGATGAAGCGGATATCAGGGGATCCTGACTTTCCGCATGGTTTCCGTCCAGGACAATGTCAGTAAACTTTAAAGTGGGGCCTGATACGTTAAACAGCGGGCCCGTATACCCGGATGCGCGCGTCAGGGTTTTAATATAATCACCATCCTCATTCATAGGATGACCCTCATGGTCATAATCCGTACTGGCAATGGTAATATCCTTTTGGCTGTTTCCCGACACATCAATGGCGGACGAAATATCCGGATAATCCATGATATAAATATATCCCTTGTTATTTCCAATTTTATTAAGCGCATATTCAATGGTTTTAAAAGGACTGCTGTAGGTTCCTTCTGCGCTGGTAGAGTCCTGGCCGTACTGGTCTGATACATAATAGGAGGTGTCTCTGATGGCAAATGCAACCCTCCTGTGAACCGTCTCATACGGATGAAGCTGAAACTCCCATGAATAGGCCATTCCCGAATCAGTGCCGCTTACCACATCATTGGAGCTCTCATTAAAGACATTGCTTCCCCAGGAATTGTAATGACCAATCCATCTGGTATCAGGAGGTGTCACCCCAAGGCTGCTGTCGTTTGTGATGCAGTCAAAGGTGGTTTTGACATGCTGGTTGACCATATGAAAACCTCGGTCATTTTTATATACCGTTGCATAGTCATCTTCCTGGGTGCCTCCAATCATGACATCGGTTCCCGTTCCCATTTTGATAGTCCTGCCAGTTGAGCCGCCCTGACCATTTTTATCATAGACATAGTAATCAACAAACACATACTTATTATCCGGACTCGGGGATACTGCAATCTTCACCTCTATGCCATAGGTATCCAAAGACTGTACCCCGCCGTTTGTATTGCCTCCTATCAGCTGTTTGGAATTAGTCCCGACCTGAAACCAGGTTGCATACCCTCCGTTACTGTAAGTTGTTTTAATACCAGCCTGAGCATAATTATGCTGCCCTGCCTGCAGGCCCCTAAGGTCGAAACGCCAGGAATTGCCTCCCCCTCCCTGGCCAGTCACAGAACCATTCTTCCAGGTATATGCAGTTGCCTCGCTGGCCCCATCTCCCAGATCTTCATTCTGAAGCTCCGTGGATGCATAGGACAGAATGTTGGGCTGTCCCATAACAAGCCCCGCTATCATGCATATGGCCAGCAACATGGCCGTCAGGCGTTTATAGAATCTATATATGCCGCTGTTCATTTGTTTCATCTCCTTTGTACATTTTTCATCTCCTTTTAAAAATTCAGCCGCTCTTCCTCCGGCAGACCGTCAATGTTGGGCTCCATGCCCGCAGCCGCAATGAGTCCTCCGGCAAAGTGATCCTCCTTGTTCCCCCTATCATAATGGTAAAATCCGGTTCCTTCCTCTCCTTTTCTCCACCTTGGCTTATCCTCATCCCCGCACCAAGCCACCAAACGGTTTCGAATAATAAGCAGGTAACCGCCCTCCTTATCCTTTACAATCTTCTTTTTGCCTTCAATCACTTTTCCCCTGGTGTCCACAACCTGATAATAGGTATCCGCACCATCTTCTACTTTTACAACCCCGTATCCGTATTCCTCATCCGCTTCCAGACGAAGACCATTGATATAATACATGCCCTCTTTTTTCTGAAGCCGATTTCGGTTACCGAACGCCTTTCCGTTGGAGGCAAACCCAAAATGAAACACCCCATCTTCCAGTTCCACCGCGATATCCTCCCCAATCTGCATGGAACCATCGTTAAGTTCATCTGGAGAAAACAGGTACAAATCTGATTTTTCAATACCATATATAGTTCCTTCAATAAAATCCTCTGAGCTCCAGTCATCCACTTCATAGCGGGCTACAAACTCAGACTTTTCATCGAAGAGGACAAAACCTGTCTGCATCCTGCCAATCCCGTCAAAAGCATAGGAACGTCCATTGATTTTACGAATACGGTTCCGATATACCTCGCCTCTTTCATCTGTATGCCACCAACTGCATTCCTGATCATAGTAATCTTCCGTATCCAGATTCTCCGATGGATACATCCAAAACCAACTGTCTTTCAGAAGCGCCCCACCGTCATAGCCGGAATAATACCGGGCTGAAACATCGCTGCTGGGATTACTCTTATCTGCATTGCTGATACTGGCCACCTTACTCCACCAGGGAATCATGATGCCATTTTCATCAAAACCATACTTGGCTCCATTGATGGTCTTTTGTCTAAGACGGTCTCCATTGCTCTTAACCTTCTTTGAATGGCTGTCAAAAAAAATCCACATCTTGTCATAATCCGTGTAGTTTCTTCCTGCAACCTCACTGTCTAGGTCGGAACCCCCGATTCCTTCATCGATTTCCCCATAATCCAGCCATTCCCCGGTCAGGAGTCTTCCATCCTCCCTCGCATAATAAACCCCTTCTGCAAAAGGGGTGTCTGAATCCTCAATGGGATTCCCGTCCTCGTCAAACCATCCAGATAGCATCTTCCCATTTTCGTCAAATATATAGATACTACCTCCAATGTTCCTTTTAAAGCTGCTGTTCTTACGCCGGTAACCCTTCCCATCTGCACCGAAATAGTACCAGCCCTCTTCAAACCCATCTATGGCAACACTTCCTGCATCTGCATATATCCATGTGTCCTGTACCATTTTCCCTTCTTCATCCACATAGTAAATAGAATCCTTATCCCTGAACACACAATGCTTCAATATGGTTCCGTCCTCCGACAGATAATACCAATAATCCTTTGACTTTTTCCATGTCAGGGTTACCGGCTGGTCGTTCTGGTCATAATATCGCCACTCCTCATTTATCTTGGTCCAGCCTTCTGCCGCCTGTACGCTTCCCATCCCCAAAGCAGCTGAAAATCCCACAGACAACGTTAAAGCCATGATTGCTGTCATGCTTTTTCTCATTTCATTCTTTCCTTTCTGCTATTGTATCTATATATAAACTGCTGAGGCTCCACCACCAGCAGGTAATCTTTCAATTCACAAAACTTCAGCTACATTGGCCAGCCCCATCCTTCCATTGCAATCCAATTACGGCACTAAATAAACGTTTATCTTCTGTCTGCCGAACCTCACTGCTTCCTCATGGGTATTGAAATAAATATCTATCACATTTCCCTTCACTAACTTTCCAGTATCTTCCACCACATAGATAATATCATCAATTTCCACTTTACTCCCCATAGGAAGCACCTCTGGATCTGCCGCAATTGTATGCCCGGCCTTCGGGATTTTCTCTGCCTTAGTCAATCCACCTTTCAATCCACAGCATTTTTCACAGCCACAGTAACCAGTCACTTCAAAAATCCCTAAGGGCTCTCCCAAATGTTCCTCTCTAGATTTTATTTTAAAAACCGGCAGTATCTGTCTGCCAAACGCAATGGCGTCTGCATGATTGGAGAAATACAGGCATAATGCTTCCCTGGCTCCAGGCGACACCTTATCTTCCACCCGATATATGTCCGGTCCGATTCTGAGCACGTCACCAATCTCAAACTCATTAAGGTCAGCCGCCACGGTTGTTCCTTGTATCGGAAGTCGTCCAGACCAAGTGACATAGGTGTCTGATCTTCCGATACAGTACTGACAGCCACAGTAGGCCGCCACAGCCAATTCCCCTATGTATGCTTCCTGGACTTCATTTTCACCTATTACTGCAAACAATGCATTTCCATTCCAGTTTCCTGGCTGCAAACTATCTGCCAACTGCAGTGCATCTGCGGCTTCTGCATCGTCCTTGGGTACATCTACAGGTGCTGCGTTCTCTGTTACTTTCTCGGAACCTCCCAGCGCCTCTGTGCTCTCCAAAACCACAGTCAACGGCGGTACCTGAATATAATTCTGAACAGATGCCCCTTCCGAAACAAAAAAATAAGTTCTTATTCCCACAACAATTGTCAGACCTGCCACTGTCAGATACCGTATCATTTTTCTTCGAATCCGCCGCCGTTTTTCCGCCCTGCGAAACTCAGTCATCTGCTGACGCTTTGGCGAGACTCTCCTCTGGCTGAGTCCTCCATTTTCTTCAGAAAAGTCCTGTGTATGGGGTCCTCCTCCATTTCCGCCTCCGGCACCAGTTTCCATCGGCGTAGCCCCGTACTCTTGTCCCATGTAATATCGCAATGCTTCCATCCCCCATCAATCCAAACTCGGTTCCAAGCGTGGCCCCCGCCGTAGACCGGTTCACAGCCCATACCTGCCATTCTGCATAACATCAGATATGCAGAGACGTACCCCCAACACACGGAACGCCCTTCCATTACAGCCTCGTAAACCGTTTTCCTCTTTAGTTCCGTGTCATATTCCACCTTGCTATAGACCCACTCGTAAAAAAATGAGGCTTTCTCTCTTTCAGCCATGCCGGCTCCTTCCGCTACAATATCGTAAAGCCTGTCCTCTGTCTGCCTATGCTGTATCGCAGCCTGGTGAGGATCGTCACACTGCACATAAACAACAGCCCTGTCCCCATTCTCTCCCACCGCCATCCGGATCTCCTGTTTTCCGAGATATATGTAGCGGTAAAAATAACGGCCAAATGACAAAGCATCCTCCACTGTACCAAAAACAACTCCTGAATCCTTCCATTCTGACAGTTCCTCGCTGTTTTCAATCAGTTCTAACATTTTATCTCCGCAGACCTCATAATCGGGAATTCTGCCGGTCATTTCCTCAGCATGTCTGCCTCTTTTTTCAAGCTCTATGTCCTTCATCTGAGTCTGAGCCTGAGCATTCATTCCGCAGGCCGGCAGACTCCATATAACGGCTAAGCAAAGAAAAAGAATCAGTAAACATGGCCCATGAACTCTTTTCATGAATAATTCTCCCTTTACAACAAATTTTCTCTTTTGTTGTAAAGTTACTTCAAAATTCAGTGGAAGGAAGGCGAAAACCTAGTAGACAAAGTTTTTTAGAATCTAAAATTCATAGATGCAGGCAATACAAATAGGCCAACCCCAGAAAAAATCAGTTGGCCATTTTATTATGTCGAAAAACATGATATTACAATATTTATTAAGAATTTCTGTAGACTTCTTGCAAAATATGTAGTAAAATAATTGTGGTTGTATGAATGTTTTTACAACAAAAGAGAAAATTTGTTGTAGAAGTCAAACAATACTTCAAGTTTTTCTAATTGTCTCATATGGTTGCGTCCGCTCTCCATTGTATAAATCCTTGTTGTATTAATATTGCTGTGCCCTAATATATCCGCAAGCCTAACCAGGTTTTTTTCCTGTTCATAATAGAGCCTGGCAAACAAATGACGAAAATTATGCGGAAATACCTTATCCCATAATACATCGGCTCCTTCACACAGTTTTTTCATGTTTCGCCATATATTGCTTCTGTCAAGTGCCTTCCCGCTTCTTGTCACAAAAATCATCCCGCTATCAATATGACTTTTCTTTGCGTAATCCAACAACATATAACACAAACGGCGAGTCAAAAAAACGGTCCTTATTCTCCCTTTGCATTCAACCTCTGCCTTTCCCTGTTTTACCGCCTCTATAGTAATATAGGGAACTTCAGAAACTCGTATTCCCGTAGCGCATATAGTCTGAAGGAGCATAGCCATTCTTTCATCGCCCCTTTTGTAAGCACATTTCACCAAACGCTTATATTCATCTCTATCTATTTCCCTGTTTTCCGGACAAAATACCCTGCGGCTTACCTTCAAAAATTTTGTCCGGCAATCCTGCCATGCATTATGCGTCAAAAATCCATTGACTGCTGCCAGTGCACTGTTGACCGTTACCGGAGCCATTCTCTCTCTCAGGATTCCCTTCCACATAATTACATCACTTTTCTCCACACTCTTCCCATTCATGTATTGCATAAATAGTATTAAATAATACTTGTATTGTTTAATGGTTCCACTACTTTTTTCACACCCATAAAGCCATTCACAATATCTATTAACAGATTCCTGCGTAACGATTCTTTTTATTAGCCTTCCATTTCTTTTCATCACATTCTGCTCCTTACATTATATGGTTTTTATAAATATTTATATTGCCCTGATTATAGACGATTATCCTTATCGCTAAACAAAAAATGACTGTTCCTTTTAAGCATCCATATAACAAATTTAAAAGTTGCCACAAAATCACCAATATAATTAATTGAGTTATACCCGGCTCTATACACGAAAAAATCAGGAAGAAATCTCCCTTTTACAGAGTTCCCCTGATTTTTGGAATACATTAACAATCAATATACGGATGATTTTTATGATGCTTGTGCCTCATACTGTGCATTTTTTTAATACTTCATGATGATCTGAATTAAAGGATGTTTCATGTCAATAACAATTTGTATTAGATTTTCTCATTATAAAAATAGACCTCTTGCAATTGATATATAATTCTATCACACAAGAAGCCTATTTTCATTTTTTACAAGTAACCGAATTCTGTCTGTTAAATAAACAGTGCGGCCGCTTTCATTTTTCAATCCTTATCTTTTCCCTTTTAATTCTCCTTCATCATATTTTCCGATTAAAAGTACGGATAAACGTATTCTTCTTCAGGCTTCCCGGCTGCTTCAATGCTCTGAGCCTTTAAAATCAGAGACTCTTCGTGCTCGCTGATTCCAAATGTACCCGTTACCGTCACCCAGTCGTCATCCTTGAATGTCACTTCACTGTCACTGTCCACCAGAAAACCAATTGGGGTTAAATCCGCGGCACAGCACCACATGGACAGCCGGACCAGGGCAAAATCGCATTTTTTTTGGATGTCCGGAGTACGGAATACAAAGCCTTTCATTACAACGGTATAACCTTCATACTTTTCATAAAAATTACTCAATTCATACATCCATGTGTAGTAATCTTCATCTGCAATCGTAATGGTTTTTTCTGCCTCATCCAGACCTCTTAAGTCATACCATGGATTTTCCTCTCCATAGGACTGTCCGGTATCATCTTCCGGATAAGCATCGGTTCCGCCATTTCCAAAACCCATGGAAAAACCGGAGCTCTCATAGCTTCTGACCATACTGCTTCCCCCAGGATCGGCCGGGCGGAAGGCAAGCAGCAGAATCGGAATAATAAAAACAAAGGAACGGGCCAGCCTTACCCGATACCGGGGTGTCAGTAAGTATCTTCCGGTAAACACCGCCCATAAAAGCATTAAAGCAGACATGCCGTAAAGATACGGCTTCATCCTTGGAGTCACATAGTTTAAATACCCGCCTGAAAAAGTAAGCTGAAACAACAGGTATCCAAACAGCAGATAACAGATACATTCTGTCAGTACCTGAAGGTTGATTCCTTTTCCCCGCAGCGTCATATCCCGATTCCTCCGCTTCCCCCTGTTATAAACACCCCTGTCACAATAAAACAGACAAGAAATGTGGTTGCAAAAAGGCGTATAACAAAACCGGATTTAAAGCCGGAAAGCAGCATGGCGGCATTTTTGATGTCCATCATGGGGCCGAACACCATGAATCCAAGGACAGCCCCCGCCGGAAGACTCCCGGCCATGCTTCTGGCCACCACCGCGTCGGAGGAGGAACAGAGGGACAGCACAAAGGCCAGCCCCATCATCACCAGAAGCGCTTTCCAGGGCGCCCCAGCGCCGCCCGCAGCCACTGCCTGGGGAATCATATCCTGGAACAGTGTGGATGCAAAGATTCCTGTGAGCAGGAATTTCCCCACTGAGAAAAATTCATTCTGGGCGTGCCTCATCATCAGCGAAAAACGTGACAGCCGGGTGCCGGTTTCTGCCGGAAGGCTGTAATCCACACACACCGCCCGGAAAGGCATGGCCTGTTCTATCAGATAATCCGCAGGCGGTTTAAAAAGATAGGTTAATCCGCAGAGTACGGCACACAGTATTCCTAATCCGCATCTGGCCGCGACAATTTTGTAATTGCCGTTAAACGCATACCAGGTAGAGAGGATGACTACCGGGTTAATGATCGGAGATACCAGCATAAAGGTCACGGCAGCCGGCATGGGCACCCCCTTTTTGACCAGGCTTTTAAATACAGGGATAGACGCACAGTCGCATACCGGCAGGCAAAAACCGGCAATCACCGCAAAGAGCTGTCCCGCCAGGATTTTTCCGGGAAACCTTCTCTGAATCCAGTCCGTTCTTAAGTAAACCTGGATCAGAGATGAAAGCAGGACGCCAATCGCCAAAAAAGGTGCCGCCTGCAGAAAAACCCCAAGGAATATACTGACATACCGGCCGGACGGAACCCCCACTTCATTCAGCAGCGGAAAAACCATCATATACAACATGACCGCGGTCAGAATCATCAGGAAACAATGCCGGGGCTTCATGCCGAAACGGAATAAGGCGCGCGCAAAACGATCCCGGCTGGTATAGACCCGAATATCCGGATTGCAGTTATAAAGTACATCCATGTCATTCCGATTCCGCCGATGTCCTCTCAGCCTGACATAAGCGCAGTCGCTCCCCGCAATCTGCGAAAACGCGGCCGCTCCCGCGTCTGGAATCCTGGCCTTAAAGCTGGCGCCGTCCGCTGCATAGACCACCTTTTCAATACTCAGTACCGCTTTTGCGGTGAACTGGAGAAGCATTTCCTCCAGTCTATGGAAATGCTCCATTCCGTTCCATTCAACCAGGATTAAATCAGGGCTGTGCCTGTCAATATAGCGAGTGATTGTATCCGCAATGCCGAATGGAATCTGTTCCAGCTGGTTTTTGGAGAATACCAGTTCTTTCACGCGTTCCTGTTCTGTCAGAGGTGTCTCTCCTGATTCAAACTGGATGACCAGGATATCCTGCTCATCCAGCTCCTGTTCAATCAACTGGTTGATGAGTGTGGTCTTTCCCGAATCCAGCAGTCCGGTTATGACCCATACCGGCGTTGTCATGTTGTTTCCTCTCTGAATAATGTGCGTATCTGCTGTTCATCCAGGCCGGTGCCTATGAAACAGACCTGGTTTCCAACTATATTTACAGGTTCAATACTTAAACTGCCCGGCAGATAGTGAAAGACCAGTCCCCGGCGTCCGTCTGTCACAATCCCCTTTCCCCTGAGAATTTCCCCCTCTGCATGTTTCACAACACGCAGAACCCTTTTTCTCAGCGGTTCCTCCGTAATAGGCTCTTTCCACTCAATTGTGACAGAAGAAAAAACCTCCCTGGCAAAATGACGGCGGATAAAACCAGCCTTCCCGGACGGTTCCCTGGGGCTGCGGATCCGCACGGGTTTCATGGATACCGCTGTTTCCATCTCCAGTCTGAAGATGCCGCTGTTTCGCGGGCCATACCGGAATACGGATGCGGGAATGGATTCCCAAAAGTCTGCCTCGATCCTGGCCTCCGGATTCAGTTTCCGAAGTTTTGCCTTTACCGGTTGGATTTCATGTACATCTTCCTCCTGGCGGCTTAACAGGATCAAATCGGCATAGGCAATCTGGTCCTCAAAAAATTCCCCGTAATTTTTCCTATATTTATCAAATGACCGTATATCCACCACGGTTATTGTCTTCTTCAGATGGATGAGGCCCCTGTCCTCCTGTTTTAAACAGATTTTAATAATATCGGATAATCTGCCCACGCCGGATGGCTCCACCAATACAGCATCCGGCGCGTAGTCCTTTAATATGCGTTCCATCGCTTTCTCAAAGTCTCCGGCCAGACTGCAGCAGATACACCCGTCGCTTAAGCCGGTAACAGCCAGGCTGCATTCCTTAAGCAGTCCGGCGTCAATCCCGGCCTCCCCAAAGTCATTTTCAATCACAACAATTTTCTTGTTCCTGAGCGCGGAACGCACCATTGTTTTAATCAGTGTCGTCTTTCCCGCTCCCAAAAAGCCGGATATCACATAAACGTCCGTCATATACACTCCTTTCTGCCGGCTGCCTCTATCCCGATGCCCCCAGGAATGGGAAGAGAACTCATAGCCGTCCTCTTTCAGCGCCTGTGTCAGTTTTTTTACACAGGCCCGGTACGGCATCCCAGGATGCCGTTATATCCGGTCAGAGCCAGGATTGCCTTGGCCCCTCTGTAGGTGGAATCCGGATGCACCTCTTATCTTTTTTCCAATATATTAATCCCGTCCGCAATACCTCCTGATTCCGTATTGTCCTTTTCTCTTTGGCCATTTCATGTGATTATTTCCGCCTCAGAATTCTCTTTCCTGCAAACACCAGTATCAGAAATATCACTCCCACCAGAACAATCGTACCGCCCGGCTTCAATCCCAAATAATATGCCGCAAACAGGCCCGTAATCATAAACAGAATATTAAACGCCACTGCAAAGGTAAGCGTCTGGCGGTAACTCGTTCCAAACTGCATGGCGCAGGCCACGGGAACCACCATCATGGATGAGACGATGAGAGCTCCCACCGTCCTGGCGGCGACAGAAACTGTCACCGCGATTAAAACAGTAAACAGGAAGTTCACCGTCTTTACAGGCACCCCGGCCAGCCTGGCGCTCTGTTCATCCAGGGACACATAAAACAGTTCTTTGTACATAAGCAGAAACATAAGCAGAACCGCCATGCTGACGGCGATTACCAGATACAACTCCCCGTTACTGATTGCCACAATACTCCCAAACAGGAAGCTGTTGAAATTGGCTGCATTTTTAACAAATCCCGACAGAACGCCCGCCAGGCCAATCCCGGCGGACATAATGACAGCGATGGACATTTCCGAAAACCTGGGAATCTTCCTGCGTATCGCCTCAATCCCAATGGCGGCAACCACGCAGGCAGCCGCAGCGGTCAAGACAGGATTCAGCCCCAGGATCAGCCCGGCCGCCACCCCGGCCAGCGAGGTGTGGGACAGGGCATCCCCAATCATGGACAGGCGCTTACATACAATCACGAGCCCGATACACGGGATAACGGCCGCCAGAAGAATACCCACAATAAAGGCCCGCCGCATAAACGCATATTCAAAGATTTCCATAATTGTTCTCCTTCCTGCCCGTCTGAACCGGTTTCAAGCTTTCACCTTCTAAAAGCCAGATATCGTCCGCATAAGCCATGAGCCGCTTCCGGTCATGAGTGACAATCCAGATGGTCACCCCCTGCTCCCGGTTAATCTGATACAGCAGCCGGTAAAATAAGGTGGTGCTGTCTTCGTCCATACCGGAAGTGGGTTCATCCAGCAGCAAAAGCCGCGGGGCGTTCACCAGCGCCCTTGCCAGCAGGACCCGCTGCTGCTGCCCTCCGGACAGCCGGCCAATCATCCGTTTTGCAAAATCCCCCATTCCGACCTGGTTCAGCGCGCCGCGGACCTGCTCCTTCTCCTTTCTTCCCGCAAACCGGAATCTTCCGATCTGGGCGTATAAATCCGCCTGGACAAGCTCCTCCACGGAAGCGGGAAAATTCTGGCAGGATGCCATGCCGTTTTGGGAAACATAGCTGACCTTCTGCCAGTCCTTGAACTGCCGTATCTCCTGTCCCAGAAGTTCAATTCTGCCCCTTTGTCCATTTAACGGAAGTTCCCCCAGCATGAGCTTTAACAGGGTGCTTTTTCCTGCCCCGTTTGGCCCCAGCAGGACCGCAAACCGGCCCTCGGGGATGGTAAAATTGATGTTCCTTAATATCCGGGTATTTCCATAGGAAAAATCCAGTCCTTTCACTGCAACGGCATCCATCCTCAGTACTCCTGTTCCTGTTTTTATTCAAGCGCCGCCTTAAGCTGCTTTAAGTTATCTTCCATTACGGTGAAGTAATCCGCGCCGTTTTTTAATTCCTCATCACTTAAACCCTCCAAGGGATTTAAAACCCGTGTCCGGGCTCCTGTTTCCGCCGCGATTGTCTCTGCCACCTTCGGGCTTACCAATTCTTCAAAGAAGATAACTTTGACATGGTTCGTTTTTACAAAGTCAATGATTTCCGCCATTCTGGCCGGGTCCGGTTCCGTATCAGGGGAAAGTCCCGCGATGCCCATCTGGGTCAGCCCGTAGGTATCGCAGAGATAACCGAACGCTTCATGGGACACTACAATGCTCTTGCCAGGCAGGGCAGACAGGGTATCTTTGTATTCCTGATCCAGTTCGTCAAACCGGACCGCATAGGTCTTATAATTATCTTCATAGTAATCCTTGTTGTCCGGGTCCGCCTTGACATAAGCATTCTTAATGTTTTCCATTTCTTTCTTCGCGTTCACCGGACTCAGCCATACATGGGGATCGAATTGGCCGCGGTCATGTTCCTCTTCCTCTGCGTGCTCCTCCGCTCCCTCATGTTCTTCCTCATCATGGCTGTGTCCTGGCCTGAGGGTAAGCCCGGCGGAAGCTTCCGCCGATACCAGACGCTTTGTTTCCAGACTGGCAAGCACGTCATCGGCCCAGTGCTCCATACCGGCGCCGCTATAGACAAAGAGATCTGCTTCCTCCAGGTTCTTGATATCGGTTGCGGCCGGTTCCCAGTCATGGGGTTCTGTGCCGGCCGGGACCATGTCTGTCACCTCCGCTTTATCACCGCCGATTTTGACGGCAAAATCATACATGGGATAAAAACTGGCCATTACCTTCAGTTTCTGCCCGTCCGTATCCTCTGCTTCAATCTCAGCACTGAATTCTTCTGACTCTGGTGAAGCTGCGCCTGTGCTTTCTTCATCCCTGCTTACCGCGGCGGTGTTTGAGACAGGCTCTGTATCAGAGGCCCCTGGGGCGGCGGTATTTCCGGAGCACCCTGAAAGCACAACAGCGGAAACAAGAGCCGTCACGGCCAGTGCGCAGAATGTAAATTTTAAATTTTTTTTTATAATGATCATCCTTCCTGATATGTTTTTTCACAGTGATACATAATAAATGCGTACACAAAAAAACAAGGCAGATTTCCGGCCATAATGTCCCCCCTGACCGTGCAGCCTGTCAAAAAAGTACGCTGACCCAGGGAATTAAAAATATTATGGATAGAAAACAGCCTTGCTGGAAGGAAGTTTTAATTATCTAAACGGATTTTTAAGCTGACCAAAGAAACCGGGCACATATAGAGTCCGGTCTGGTAAGATATTAAGAGTTTTTGAGTAATGATATATGCAAAGATGACGACGGCACCTGTTCCTGCCGCTTCTGTTATCAAGCGGATTGTGGCAGCGCATGCCTGAAGCTCCGCGCAGACAGGACAGTCCTCACCTGTACACTCATGTTCTGTATGTGTGACAATAAAAAAGCCGGAGAGAAGCAGCACAGCGGTTACAAGAAACGCTGTCACGAACGCAAAGATTTTTTTATGCTTTACCAAATAGCTCACTTCGTCTCCTCCTTTCTGTTTTCCCTTAAACGGGAGTTACCGTCCCCTCCCCCATAATACCCGCAACCATGTCCCCAGGTCTCAACAGGTCCGCAAACTGGTCTACGGTAAGGAAGCGGGATTTCTGTTTTTTCAAACAATCTAATATGATTTCTTGCCGCTTTGTCCTGTACCTGCCCGTTCTTCCATACGGAAACCCCATAATCTGAATCTGATTTTTATTTTAATATTATAACAATTTCCAAAATAATGTCAATATACCAATTCAACCTAATCAGTCAATGCCTTCTTACGAGAGCCACCGTTTTTCCATCTGCACGAAAGATCCGAAAAACAAGATTTTCCTCCTTAATACCGCTATATGCTGAATGGTGCAGCCAGCCGTCTAACCAAGTTATGATTAAACAACTGGCTAACAAAATATTACTTATAGAGACACGGAGCTACTTCCGCTGAATCCATATTGGCGCTGTCATACCACAGTGCGCCAGTATCAACATCCTCTACCGGTTCTCCTTTGGCTGCCTTGGCTGCCAGGGTAACCGCCTGATATCCAATCTGTACCGGATTCTGCGTGATGGAACCTGCTAAGACACCACTCTTGATAGCATCAAGCTGGATGGCGCCTGAGTCGAATCCAACGCCGATTACTTTATCTACCCCCAGCACCTGAAGACTCTCATTGGCTGTCACCAGGTTCTTGGCTGTAAATTCGTTGGACGCATAAATGGCAATCAAATCATTTTTATTCAGCAGGGTATTGGCCACAGTCACACAAGCCGCATCATCCACGGTTGCCGGAATGCCTACATCAATAATCACCTTTGCTCCGTCAACTGCCTTATTATACTTATCATGGCCTACTACCATGCATTTATCTTCGCCAACCAAGGTACGCATTCTGTCTATGAAACCGCCCGTCCGTTCTCCAATGGACTGGGATGTCGCATCTTGGGAGACAACGCCGATTCTGACCTCTTCTGTCGGAGCTGTGACCTTATCCTTAATCATTTCATACAATTTCTCCGCGGCCAGACCGCCCGCTGCATAGTTATCCGTAGCGGCATTGGCCACAATGGAGCCTGCAGGGGCATCCGGCACACCGGAATCAAACCCTACAATCGGAATATTTGCTGCCTGAGCATTGGAAATTGCATCCAGGGACGCCTGTGTATCCAAAGCCGCCAGGCAGATGGCGCTTGGAGCCTTGTTGACCGCATTATTTAACTGCTCAATCTGCTCAGCGACTGCACTCTCACTGGCTGGCCCTACAAAATTGGTGGACTTAAGCCCCAAATCCTCTGCAGCCTGCTCTGATCCCATCTTTACCGCTTTCCAAAAATCATGCTGGAAGCCTTTTGCCACAATCTCAACCGTGACATCGCTGTAGTCCACAGCCCCATCTGCCTTGGCTGCCTCCGTATCCCCTGCTGTTGTGTCTTTTACCACTGTCTCTGGAGCGGCCGCTGCTGCGGCTGTCGTGGCAGGCGCGCTGGCTCCGCTGGAGCAGCCCATTACCATCGTGGAAACTATTGCTGCGCAGATAACTGTACTTAATAATCTTATCTTCATGAATAAACCTCCCTTTATTATCCCGCTTTGCGGGTTATTAGTGTGTATCAATCCTTCCCCTGTTTCCTTCTATTCAAAACATCTACAAATACGGCTATGATCAACACAAATCCGGTAATCAGCAGCTGATAATGTGGCTGTACTCCCACAAAGGGAAGGCCTGTCTTCAAAACGGACATAATAAAAACACCGATTAGAGTCCCCGATATGGAACCCACGCCACCTGCCAGGGATGTTCCGCCGATTACAACCCCGGCGATTGCATCCAGTTCAAATCCATTTCCGGTTCCAGGCATGAGTGTGGAGTATACCGCTGCATAAGACACACCTGCCAGCCCGGCAAACAGACCGCTTATGACATAAGCCAAAGTCTCCCACTTTACCACATTTACACCGGAAAGCCGGGTCGCCTCCTTATTACTCCCTAGAGACAGTATATAGCGTCCCGGACGCGCCTTGTTGAGAAGGATTGCCATCAGGATTGCAAGTGTAATCAGCAGTATGAATCCCGTGGGGATACCTGCCTGCGGAAGCCCTGCTCCTTTTAACTTGAAAATGCCTCTGAATGAGCCGCCCGGCGCAAAAGCCTGCGGAAAGGTCACGGTTGCCGTATTTGTCACAATCGAACCCAGGCCTCTGGTAATCATCATGGTTCCCAGTGTGGCAATAAAGGCCGGAAGCCTCATGACAGATACCATAAGTCCATTGGCAAGTCCGAACAGGCCTCCCATCAGTATGGCCAGGATAACGCACAGCGGCATAGGCAGTCCCAGTTTTGTATACAGCGTTCCTGAAATCAAGGAACAGCAGATACAGACCGTACCAATGGATAAGTCGATTCCTCCGGTGATGATTACAAATGTTACACCTATCGCCATAAAACCAATATAATAGGACGAATCAAAAATGCTGACCAGTGTACTGTATTTTGCAAAATTGTCCCCAAAAATCCAGAAGAACATGAATAATACAATCAGCGCAATGACTGCCACCAATTTCTGAGTACCGATGGCTTTGAACAATCCATTCGGCTCCTTTTTTACCTGATTCCCATTATTTGACATGTCTTTAACCTCCCATTTAATCTCTCAGTGTAGCGGCATGCATGATTTTTTCCTGGGTAGCTTCTTCTATGCTGATTTCTCCTGTTTTACGGCCCTCACACATAATCAGGATACGGTCACTCATTCGCAGCACTTCCGTCAGTTCAGAGGATATCATGATAATGGACTTCCCCTGCTTTACAAGATTATTCATCAATGTATAAATCTCGCTTTTTGCTCCTACATCGATTCCCCTTGTGGGTTCGTCAAATATCAGGATGTCGCAGTTCCTGGTAAGCCATTTTGCAATGACCACTTTCTGTTGGTTACCTCCCGACAGGCTGCGCACCTGCTGTTCCACGGATGGTGTCTTGGTCTTTAATGCCTCCACATATTGTTCCGCGGTTTCTTTTTCCGCTTTCTTATCAATAAACAGGCCTTTGCAGAATGCTTTCAGGGAAGCCATTGTCGTATTCTCGGCTACCGTTTTCTCAATGATCACACCATAGCGCTTGCGGTCCTCCGACAGATATCCAATCCCGGCGTCAACCGCGTCCTGTGGGTTCTTGATATCCACCCGTTTTCCATTCACATAAATATCGCCGCTGTCTCTCCTGTCAGCACCAAAGATAGCCCTGGCTGTCTCCGTCCTTCCGGCTCCCATGAGTCCTGAAAAACCCAGGATTTCTCCTTTGCGAAGTTCAAAGCTTACATCTTTTACTGTTTTCCCAACATTCAGGTGTTCAACCTTCAGCACCACCGGGGCAGACGGCTTTACATTGCTGAAACTCTTAGGCTCCTCATACACCGTGCGTCCTACCATCATCTGGATGATGTCGTCTTTCGTGGAATCCTTGGTTGTCAGCGTACCCACATATTCCCCGTCCCTCATAACCGTTACCCTGTCAGTAATCTGGTTAATTTCATCCATGCGGTGGGAAATGTATACAATTCCGATATCCTTGGCTCTTAGGTCACGGATGATTTTGAACAGCTCGCTGATTTCTGAATCTGTCAGCGCGGCAGTCGGTTCATCAAATACGATTATCTTGGCATCTGTTGAGATTGCCTTGGCTATCTCACACATCTGCTGGCGCCCGACCGTCAGCCTCCTCATTGTTTCCCTTGGGTCAATCCTGATATTCAGTAATCCGAACAGCTTTTCTGCCTCTTCTACCATCCTGCGGTCATTAATCAGCTTTCCGTTCATTTTTTCTTTGCCGATAAAGATATTCTGGGCCACAGTTAAGTGGTTCATCATGTTTAATTCCTGATGCACAATCACAATGCCGGCATCCTGCGCTTCCCTGGGACTTTTAAACTCCACCTGGCGCCCCTCATACACAATAGTACCGCTGTCTTTGCTGTAGATTCCCGTCAATATCTTCATGAGGGTGGATTTTCCGGCACCATTCTCACCCATCAGTGCATGGACCTCGCCCTTTTTTAGTTCCAGACAGGCATTTTTTAACGCATGTACTCCGACAAAGGACTTATCAATGTCTTTCATGGTCAGAATTACTTCTCCCACATCATCACCTTCCATTTCTTTACTAATTGCACTGTTTTGGCGGAACCCGTTTACAGGCCCTGGTCGGTAACTACCCCTTTTTGCAGCATGATATTGGCATAAAGCGCTTTCTCGCTGGTGGCGATAATTGCATAAGCTTTCTTTGCCTCCTCGTAGAACGCGAACCGCTCTATATAGCCGACGGCACTTTTGCCCCTGCTGTCACACGCTTCCACCAATGTCATGTATTGATCCCAGATCGGTGTTTCAACCGTATCCCCGTCCGTTACCGACATCAGGCAGACAGGGTATTCTGCGTAGGTGTCCAGGGGAAAAAGCGAGAGGATTGCTTCCAGTATCTCCGGCACGCCGTGGCCTTCCATATGTATGACATGGGCATCCCTGCCCATGGACTCTGCCGGGAAATTCCCGTCGGCAATCACAATCCGGTCGCTGTGACCCATTTCACATAATATCTTTAACAGTTCAGGAGACAATATATGGGGTATTCCTCTTAGCATCTGTTTTCCCCCTGTTTACTGTATTTTTTATAACCGGGGTGCCTGCCGGTTACTCCATATCCTTTCCTCATTGAAATAAGGCGGTCAATATTTTCCCTGGATATTTCCCGTGCACCTCCCAGCATTCTGGCGTTAAGGCTGATTTTTGCAAAGAGTTCCAGTGTTTCCATGCGGTAATAAGCGGTAATCACATCAGCCCCCACGGTCAAAGCTCCATGATACTGAAGGAGCATTGCGTCATGTTCCCCCAGATAAGGCGCTATGTTATCCGGTACTTCGTAAGTGGAGGGGGTTCCGTAAGGCGTTACCGGAATCGAACCCAGAGCAATTACCGTCTCAATCATAGAGTACTCGTCCAACGGCACATTGGCTACCGCGTATCCGGTGGCCACAGGCGGGTGGGCGTGAAGCACGGAATTAACATCCTCACGCTCTTTATAGCAGCGGAGATGCATCTTAATCTCTGAAGAGGGCCTGTATCCGGGAAGGCTTTCCAACACCTCGCCTTTCCCATCGATACGAACCAGTTTTTCCGGTGTGATGAAACTTTTGCTCATTCCGGTGGGAGTGGCAAGAAAGGTTCCGTCACCCAGCCTGGCGGACACGTTGCCGTCATTGGCTGCCACCCAGCCAAGCTGCCACATCTTATGGCACACATCGCAAATCTGTTCCCTTAGTTCCATATAGCTTAATTCCATAATACCTCCTTATTTTCCAGGTTGTCCCGGTCTTTGGTCATTCCAGCATCTTTTTATATTGTCCGTATACCTGCTCCCATTGATCTGTATCTTTCGGCTCATAGATGCTTACCTTGGCGGAAGCCCCTGCGACACTTCTCACCTGATCCAGATCCCTAAGTTCTCCTGCCGCAAGCAGCTGCACAGCCGCGTTGCCCAGTACGGTAGCCTCCACCGGTCCGGCAATCACCGGACAATGACACGCATTGGCCGTCATCTGGCAGAGAAGTCCGCTCTGTGTTCCGCCACCCACCATATGGATAGCCGGGTACTCTCTTCCTGTACACATCTTAATTTCTTCCAATGTCATGCGGTACTTAAACGCCAGGCTCTCGTCGATACATCTCACAATCTCCGCCTCATTTTCCGGTACCCTCTGTCCGCTTTCACGGCAGTATCTCCGGATTCTCTCAGGAATGTTTCCAGCCGGAACAAACTCTGGTGCATCCGGGTCAATCAGGGCTTTAAATGGCTTTGCATCCGCGGCCATTTGCTCCAGGTGTCCGAAACTGTACTCCTTTCCCTCACGAATCCACTGTCTCCTGCTTTCCTGGATCAGCCACAACCCGATAATATTCTTGAGGAAGGAAATCTTTCCCTGGCACCCGCCTTCATTTGTGATATTCAGCCGTTCTGACAACCCGTTGATAACAGGTTCGTCCAGTTCTGTGCCAAACAGCGACCATGTTCCGCAGCTGATGAAGATGAAATCCTTATCCCTGGCAGGAACAGCCGCAAGGGCACTCTGCGTATCGTGTCCTGCCACAGCAATCACTTCCATAGGCTCAATTCCCAGCTCCTGGCAAATCCCGGTTTTTATGAAACCAAGTCTCGTTCCACATGGAACGATACCGCTCAGAATCCGTTCCGGGATACCTAGGCTCTCCAACACTTCCTTCGACCACATCTTAGTACGGGCATCCAGCATCTGCGTGGTGGACGCGATGGAGTACTCGCTGACCTGCGCCCCACATAGATAATAATTAAATAAGTCCGGCATCAACAGAAGTCTGGAGGTTCCCTCCAGAAGCCCGGGCCGCTTTTCCAGCAGAGCCAAAAGCTGGAATACCGTGTTAATCTCCATAAATTGGCTGCCCGTAATCTGATAAAAGCGGTCCTTATCCATCTTTCCAAAACTCTTTTCAAGCATCCCCGCGGTCCGCGCATCCCGGTAGTGTACCGGGTTTTCTAAAAGATGTCCCTCCTTGTCAATCAGGCCGAAATCCACGCCCCAGGTATCCACGCCGATGCTGTCAATCTTTCCATACCTCTTTGCTTTCATCAGTCCCTGCTTCACCTCAAAAAACAGCCGCAGGAAATCCCAGTACATGGTTCCGTTTAATATAACCGGATCATTGGGGAAACGATGGATTTCCTGTATAGATATCCGGTTCCCATCAAAGTTTCCCAGCATTACCCTTCCACTGGAAGCACCGAAATCCACTGCCAGTACATTTTTATGGCTCATAGACACACCGCCTTACTTATATAAAGGCCCATAAGCCGCACAGGCACGGAAATCCTGTCCCTCTTTGTCCATTCCAAATGCGTTCCAGGCTGCAGGACGGAATATTTTTTCCTCAGGCACATTGTGCATGCTGACAGGAATCCTTAAGATTGAGCAGAGTGTAATAAGGTCCGCCCCAATATGTCCATAGCTGATTGCACCGTGGTTAGCTCCCCAGTTATTCATCACGTCATACGCGGAGGCAAATGCGCCCCGGCCTGTCACCCTGGGCGCAAACCAGGTGCACGGCCATGTGTAGTCCGTTCTCTTCCATAAGATGTCAGTTACATCGTCCGGCAGTTTCACTGTCCAGCCTTCTGCGATCTGGAGCATAGGCCCCAGTCCCTTTACCAGGTTTAAGCGGATCATCGTACATGGCATCTGGGCTTCTGTAACATATCTGGAAGAATAGCCGCCGCCTCTGAAATACCCAAAATCTGCCTCATTCCATGTGGTTGCTTCCATCATTGCCTTCTGATCGTCCGCCGTCACCTCATACCATGGCTTCATGACCGGCTGTCCGTCTTCATCCAGGGCTTTACCCGTGGCATCCAAACAGGCCGCTCCGGAATTGATCAGATGCAGGAAACCGCCTGCTTCCTTTGCGACCCCTTCCAAATCATATCCGGCCGCCTTCTTAACAGCCTCAGGGCTCCAGTACGTACGCACATCCGCGAAAATCTGCGCCCTGTTGGTGAGCAGCTTCATGAACAGCATTCCCAGCCCATTTAATGTGTCGTTCTCAGTAGCCAGTATGTACGGCTCCCTTGCGCCGTTCCAGTCAAAGGAGGAATTCAGCATGGACTCAGCGAAGTCACCATTGGGATAAAAATCTGTCCACTGTCTCTGTCCCTGGAAGCCTGCGGCGATGGCATTGTGTCCGATCCGTTCTTCCTCCCGTCCCTCCGGCAGATTGGGATTCCCATTCATCAAATCCTTGATGATGCACATCATCTTAACTACGAATTCCCAATCTCTATCCTTCTGTTCCCGGGTCTTCCGGACTTCGGGAGGGTTCTTGTCAAAGCCTTCCTTACAGTTTGCCTTTGTCCATGCAAGGGCCTTTTCAAACTCTTCTTTATCGTATATTTCCTCACTCATACGGCGGATCAGTTCCACTTCGTCTACGGATTCCACCCGCATCCCGAGATATTCCTCAATAAATGCCGGGTCTATGATGGAACCTCCAATTCCCATGCAGATAGAACCTATCTGGAGATATGACTTTCCCCTCATGGTAGCGGCAGCCACTGCGGCGCGTCCAAAACGGAGAAGTTTTTCTTTTACATCCTCAGGTATACTTGTATCATCAGCATCCTGGACATTATGTCCATAGATACCAAAAGCCGGAAGCCCCTTCTGCGCATGGGTAGCCAGTACAGAGGCGAGATATACGGCACCGGGTCTCTCCGTTCCGTTAAATCCCCACACGCCCTTGATTGTATGCGGATCCATGTCCATGGTCTCCGCACCGTAACACCAGCATGGGGTCACAGTCAGGGTAATATCCACTCCGGCTCTGCGGAATTTATCCGCGCAGGCCGCGCTTTCCCCCGCCCGTCCAATGGTGGAATCCGCAATCACTACGTTTACCGGTTCTCCATTGCTGTAAAAAAGATTTTCCCTAAACAGGGCCGCCGCGCTTTTGGCCATATTCATGGTCTGTTCTTCCAGAGATTCCCTTACTTTCATATATCCCTGTCTTCCGTCTATTGTGGGTCTGATGCCGATAACAGGATAAGCCCCAATCAATCTGTTTGTTGACATAGTATTTCCTCCCTTTTAATTTTAGATTGTGTTCGCTTTAACTTATTAAGTTCTGTATTTTTGTGCTCCTCTTGCGTAATTGTATTATACTATTGATATATAGCTATTTGCTGTGATATAATGGCAAAATATATAACAATATTCATTTTTTTAGCCATATTACCCATATATTTACTTTACTGCTCTGTATTTATAGTTATTTTTACATTTTTAGGAGGGCTGCAGTATGCACTATCTGGACTATAATGAAAAAAAGCAGCACGGGACTCCGGACTTTCCTATCGAATATTACCATGTAGACGAGCATCATCCCCGTTATAACATGCCATTCCACTGTCATAAAGAGTTGGAAATCATCCGGATTTTGGAGGGAATCCTCTATTTAAAGTTAGATGATGAAGAATTTGAAGCTAAAGCTGGGGATATTATTTTTATTAATGAGGGGGTTATTCATGGCGGTTTACCTCATAATTGTATTTATGAATGTATTGTGTTCGATATCCAGCGTCTCCTCATGCACACAGATACCTGTCGGTTTTATATCCGCCTTATTACAAAGCATCAGATTATCGTACAGAATCATTTTACAAAAAGCAACCGTTCCCTGCATCAAATTATCGGACATCTTTTCATATCCATGCAGCATAGTGAGCCTGGAAACGAATTGATAACTATGGGCACTTTATTTGAAATTTTTGGAATTATCTACCAGAAAAGGCTTTATCAGGATAAGGCTGATGATACAAAATCTTCCAGAAAGATGATGCAGCTCAAACCTGTGCTGGAATACATAGATAGTAATTACGGGCAGACTATTACACTGAATGAATTGTCCAGAATTGCCGGAATGTCTCCCAAATATTTCTGCAGCTATTTCCATTCTATCATTCACAGAACCCCCATTGATTACTTGAACTACTATCGTATTGAGCGCGCCTGCAGCGAATTAAGTACCTCTGATCTAACCTTGACAGAGGTAGCCTATAGATGTGGTTTTAGCGATGTATGCTACTTTATCAAAACATTTAAACGTTATAAAGGAATCACTCCACGCCGGTATCGCCTAAATATTGGATAGTATCTAATCATTCATAAGTATGCCGACGGATAGGTTCCGCTCCCTGAGCTTACCATGTAGTCATCAATACATGTTCGGTAAGCTCCTTCGCTATTTGGTATGTGGATTTTCCAAGGTTTTCCGCCTGTTTCGGATGCATTAAGGTCAGCTTCTGCTGTTTTTCAATGGCACGCTCAGGTATCCATAACTTAAGATCAAGATGTTTCCATTTGACCAATTAGGTACTGTGAATCCAAATTATCCGCCTCAGCAAGCATGATAATACCAATTTCATTTTCCAGACTGCTTTCTACTATCTCTTGAACCTGATTTTTTTATTACGATATTGGGTATCCACCGCTTATGTATTTTTTATTATTTCTTACATATACTGATGATGAGCTTTATAGCAAAAGGGGAAAACTAATCTGAAATTTTTCAGAATCGGTTGACACTATAATGGTCTCATAAATTAAGACACTTTTTCGGACAAATATTAATGAATCTGATATACTAAAATCAGTATGAAAGTGAGGATTCATCATTATGTCCAGACAAAGAAGAAATTTTAGTGC